>Ga0187847_10001364_pt1 | contig 22212 bp, 17 predicted proteins | sample June2016WEW_4_10_FD_132458 | JGI IMG/M metagenome (GOLD analysis project Ga0187847, IMG submission 132458) | Peatland microbial communities from SPRUCE experiment site at the Marcell Experimental Forest, Minnesota, USA - June2016WEW_4_10 | ecosystem: Environmental > Terrestrial > Soil >...
GATCAACATCAATGGCAGGTCATGGCTGACGTTCCAGCATTTTCTGGTGAACTGGTTCGATCAGTATGGAGTGTATGTGCAGGGGGCGAGCGATCATCTTGTGTTTGCGAACATGGAAGCGGATTCGATGATTCCGCAGGGGACACAGCCGCTGGGATTCTATGTGGATGAGAGCGCGCCGGGACCAGGCGACATCAAGATCTATAACTCGGAGGCACATCTCAATTACGACGGCTTTAGATTTGACGGGGTGGCGACGGCGATCACGATGGTGAACGACAAGGGGTACGCGAATCGGGACGGGGCGCTGGTCGACAATACGGAGGCTGTGACTTACTCGTACTGTCATTTTTATGCGTCGAGCCTGGCGGTGGCGGGATCGACGGATGTGGAGTGGACGAGCGGGACGGGGCCGATAGCGGGCGCGGGAAATATTGCGGCGGATACAGCACCGGCGGTCGAGGTGTATCAGAGGTATCCAGCCGAGATTACATTGACGGTCGACGATTCGGGTATGACGGCGGGAGCGGATACGTACTACGCAAGCACGGTGCTGCCGATTGCAGATGCGGCGGGAGTTCCGGTGGGAGCGGCGATTACGGTGGGGTATCCGCTGGCGCAGACGCTGGTCTCGGAATTTCAGGGATGGGTGAATGCGGGGCGGGACGTGACTTCGCATTCGATTTCGCACACGTACTACACGAACACCGATGCGCTGGAAATTCAATATACGGGTAGCGGAACGTCGGCGACATTGAACATCAGCAATAAGACATTGACGATCACGGTGACGGGTGCGGCGGACAGCGTGAGCTACAACCTGGCGCAGGGGCAGACGCAGGGAACGATCAAGGCGGTGCGACTGGCGCTGCTAGCGACGGGAAAGTTTACCGCGACGGAAATTCAGACCTGCCAGGGGCCGTATGGGACAGGGTGTTCGGCGTACACGGAGTCGGCGTTGCTGGGGCAGGATCTGGCCGATGTGAGCGGGCAGGATGTGAAGACAACGATCTATCACATGCAGTTGGATGTGACTCGGTTGACGACGGACGAGATAACCCTGTCGCGGCAGTGGATGACGACGAACCTGACGGGGCTGCCGGCGACGCCGGTGTATGTGTATCCCGGAGGGTATGAGACGACGACGATGCAGGGGATCACGGAAGGGGTGCCATACAGCGGGGCGCGCGGTGCGCTGAAAGAAGACATTGGAGTGAAGGACACGTACGCCGACGGGTTTAATGTGCAGAACATTACCAGCTTTGGAGTGAATCCTTCGTGGCAGGGATTAGAGCCGGCGGTTTTGAACCAGAAGATTCAGGCGTTGGTGTGGAAGGAAGCAGTGTGGGGGCTGCCGTGGGGAATCTTCTGGCACCTGAACGAATTGAGCTCGACGGAGATCACGAACCTGATTCAGGATTTCAAGACGAGTGGAGCTACGATCCTTACAAATACGGGATTGGTGAACTGGCTGCTCAGCGGGGTGCAAGAGACCGGGACGGACGGAAATTATTACTACACATTTCCTGCGACCAGCATGACGCTGGATTTCCGTCCTACAAAGAATTCGCCGGTGGTGGACGCGGGGGAGAATCTGGGGGCGGCGTATGCACTCGATATCAATGGAATAAACCAGAACAGTTACGGGGGCGGGTGGGAGATTGGAGCGCACGTGTACGTGGGCTACGGTGTGTACGGCGAAGGAACGGGCTCGGGGACCTTCATTATCGGCGGCGAAGCGAACCGGCCGGCTGGGGTGACACTTCCCCAGGTCTGGGTAAACAACAACGAATGCACGGATGGGAGCCTGACTCCCCCAGCCTATGAATTGAACCTTGCCACGCAGGGCTGGGTAGGCAGCACGCCGTCCGGCACTTTCCATCTTCCCTATTGGACGGTGGGATCACCAACGATTGCGGGATTGCAATCGGCGCTGGTTGACATTGAGGCTTATCGGACGAGTACAGGAAATGGAATAACGGTCGATATGCCGAGCGGTCTCACGGCAGGGGGGGCATTGTTTAGCGGCGCCAGCGGGATTTATATCCCGCAATCGAGCAGCGCGTTAGCTGCGAGCTGCATAATTTTGCGCTCGGTCAACGACAGCAGTCTGCCGAATGGTCAAACTGTGGGATCGCATGGCATTCAGGATAACCTCGGAACCTCGACCGATATTGGCCTTGAAAACCCCGATCTGACCGGGAACAATCTCTCGTTTCAGTTGGGGGCGACAGTGACCGCGCTGACCATTGGCGGGGTCGAACAAGTGACGTTTCCCTACACCCTGGCGAACGCCCAGATCATCTCCGCCCCTTCCGCTTACAATGATGTGCAATATATGTGGACGCTGGAAGGTTCTGGAACCAGTCCCAGCGCGATGCGATTCTGCGCACCTGTCGGTGGGGGAAGCAGTTCTTCTCTGATTCCCGCGTGTTCCAGTACGACGCTTGCTCCGGATCATTGGCTCTTTGAGGATGGAGAATTTCGTATTCAAGCAGGGGACGCGAACGGGGCGGACGTTATTTCCGACCCGGTTAGCGGCAGCGAGACTTCCACGACGCAGTATCCATCTCACATTCACTGGCGCAAAGACTGGGCGCACGGAGATTGGACGAGCCTCACCGCCGGAGCAAATTCAGTTTCCGACGGCTTTAATCTGATCTGTCAGCACTGCTCGATTGTGGATTCACAGGTCAGCCAGAATATGAGGCCTGGGAGTGAAGGTCACAGCATCTTAGTGCAGGGCAGTCAATTTAAACTGGATCACAACTGGCTGGAAGGGTCGTCGATTGGAATCTTGTCGGGAGGGAACTGTAACCCTTGGACCGTCCCCGGCTATGTGCCTTTTCAGGATATAGAAGAACGACGAAACCGTATCACGTTTCCGTTTGCATGGATCGGACAGCTCACGATTCCAGGAGGAAACACTCATGGGTGGGCAGGGGCTAGTATAGAGCGAAAAAATACGAACGAACTAAAATCCGGTGAACGAGTTCTGCGCTCTGGCAACATCATGGAGAACGTGGACGGATCAGGAGGACAAGGGGGAGCATTTGGCGACCTTAACGCAGTGAATGACTCCTGCGGAATGGGGACAAACTACCAAGCTATCGTGAGCGATATTACCGATGTGTCGAACATCTGGAGAAATTCCTGTGAGGGTATAGAAAGCGTCCGTTCTTCGGGGCTGGTGGTTGGCGGAGTGAATTTCGGGACAAGGCGTTGGGAAGAATCTCAAAGCCTGTTCTATAACACCAACGCTACTCAGTATGGCTGCACCCAAGTGTACGATATACAGATTGATGCCGAGGCTTGGGCCTGGCAGGGAACGCTGACCGAGAATGCGAATGGCACGGCCACATTTGTGGCGAACTGCTCGGTCAACGGCGGAGGGTGTATCGGGCAGGTCGCATCGGCAACTGTTTCAGGATGCACCGCCGCGGGAACACTTACCTTTAGCGCTCCGAATATTACTGGTGGAACTCTAGCCAAAGGGACGTTTAATTCTTCGTGCGTTGCGACCATCACGGACCAGGGTAGCGGCTACACCTCGGCCCCTACGGTGACGGCAACGTCAGGCACGGCCACAGCGACGATCAATACATCCTCGACCGCTCCCGGAACGGGCTATCAGGTTCTCGACATGCTGCCGGGGGACCCAGCAGGAGTCTACCAATGCAATAGCGTGACTTCGTTTAATCAGCCGACGCCGACCTTGTATCCAGTGTCAGGTTACCTACCGAGCGGAGTTGGGCCGCCGGTGTCTGCTGGAGTCAATCCAGCAAGCCTTACTACCACCTATGCATGGCCGACCTCCACGACGCCTACTGGGTCAGTGGACAGCGCCGGGTACTGCAAGCTGACCAACATGCAAGGCTTGCCGCAGAATTGGATATGGGATCACAACACGTCGATCGCCAATTCGACTTCTGCCCTTACTTCCGGAAATGCTTATGGAAATAACGTGACGGACGGGCCGAATTTCCAGCAAAACGCTCTGATCCGAGACAGCATTTTTCTAGGCGGTGGGTGGAGCGGTCCTCTTGGGGAAGGAACGCCAGTGGAAGCGTTCAACTATGACATCACCAGCATGTCGGCGGACCACCTGGTATGGCCAACCCGGACTGCGTCTCACTATACGGAGTATGGAAATAATCCGAGTTTCCCGGATACGGCGGGATGCGGTGGCGCGGGTTGCAGCCCGCCGACAACGATGTATTTCCCGACCACGCCGTATTGCACGGGGGCAACTTCAACGTCCGCTTGTGTGGGATTCATCGGCGCGATGAGCGCTTCTTCGATGCCTTTGACGCTGCCTGACTATCATGGTTTCGAGCTGCGCCCGGACAGCGTATTTTCAGCGGGTCAATCGGAAGACGCTTCCGATGGAACGGCCATGGGCGCAAACATTCCGGCGATTGATGCGGCGCAAACTAACAATCTTTTTGTCTGCACTTCGGTCTGTGGATCGCCAGGACCGTTTCCGGACACTCTGCCGGCGGGGGTGGCGAAGTTGTATGTATTGTCTCCCCCAGCGAGCGGGGGGGGCAGTCTGGCAACCATCTATGGCAATGCAGATGGCGCATCGCTAATCATTCCCTGGTCAGCAGATTTGGTTGATCCGTCGCTGGGAGGATGGGAAACGTCGAGCGGATCGGCGAGTGCGGGCTATAACTTCACGAACTTCGATGCCGTCATCAACACGCAACTCGGATATGGAGCGAAGAGCATCGTGGTGGTCTTGGCGCCGATTGCTTCGGGAGGATCCTCCGCCGGGGTGAATCACTTAACGCCTAGCTATGTCTTTACATCAGGGTGGGCCTCGACGCTGAGCGCGCCACAGTTATACACCTGCGCCGATGTCGATTATCCCGGAGGGGGAACGATCACGGATGGGACTTGCGCGGAAGGGGTGGACAACACGGCATATCCGGCGGCTTTTGAGACTCCCTTTGTGACCGCATGGAAAAACGCGGTAGCGGCGGCCCTGGCGCACATGAAGTCGGCCAGCTTTGCTCCCAAGATCGCTTACGTCAGAGTGGGGGGCGGGAGCAACGGGGAGTGGCTTCCCTATGCGGAAACCGGCTTATTGACGCAAGTCAGCCCCTCCACTCTGGCGCAATTGCAAACCGTGTGGACAGCCTACCTGGCGGGAGTGGAAAGCGAGATGCTAGCGGCCGACACGCCGTTTACCTTCGACCAGTCGCTCAATGGGGGCGTTCTGTCGATTCCCTACAGCTTCGCGGATGCGGAAGCCACAATCGCAGCGGCCAACGACTTCGGGCTGGGGGATCAGGGACTCCAGAACAACGACCTAACGCTTTACGCTTCAGTGGGCAACGGTTCCGGCGGGAGTGAGGTGGGCGGATATCCGACCAACGATCACGGCTACAGTTTCAACGCTTACTCCAGCCAGCCGCTTTTAGAGTTTCAGACGGCGCAGCCCTCGAATCCAGCTTATGTGGGCAATCCTCCGGCCGGAACCATGGGATCGCTGGTGCCGCTGCTTCCCTATGCTCTGGCGCGCGGAGCTACGGCAGTGGAACTGTACTACCAGGATTGGCAGGTGGCCTACGATCCCACCAATTCGAACTATGCCACTTACCATGGGGCCTATCAACTGGCGATTCAGGCAGCGCGAGGGGCATCGTGACGTTCATAGGCAGGGAACTGGTGTGACAGACAACTACTCCGAGATTTACTGGGGTTGCCGCTCAAGAGAAAGGTTCAACAACTAACAAACAAATCGTTAAGAAGTCGGTGCCAGGGGCACGGTGAAAACCGTGCCCTTTCATTTACGAGCAAGAATTTGATTGGAGGAGACAAGCCATGAAGAGAGTTGCGCTGGGGCAGGTGCTGTTGGCGGCGGTTTTGTGCGGGGCGGTGCTATGGACGGCGTGTTCGACGGCGTGGATGAGCGAGGCGGAACAGATCGTGGCGGCGCTGATTCCGGCCACGGCAAACCTGGTGACGCTGGTGGCGACGCTGCAGGGGAAGAATGTTTCGGCGGCCGATCTGCAGACGATCCAGAGCGCGGGTGCACAGGCAGGGGCGGATCTGCAGCTCATGCAGTCGCTGATCACGCAGTATCAAAAGGCGGATGCGGCGGCACAGCCGGGGCTGCTCAGTCAGATCCAGGTTGCGATGGGGGCGGTGCAGTCGACCTTGAACGGCGTTTTGCCAGCGCTGCACATCAAGGACGCGGCTACCCAAGCGAAGATCACGGCAGTGATAGGGATACTGCTTTCGGAAGTGCAATCGGTGGCGGCGATTGTGCCTCTGGTGAATGCGAGTGCTTCGCCGGGGATCATGGCCATGGCGGCGAAACAGGTAAGGAAGCAACCTCCTCTAACGGCGAGTGCGTTCGTGAACTCGTATAACGCGACCATAACGGCGAAGACGGGCAATACCGAATTGGATCACGCGACTGCAGGGTTGCGGATTCATGTGCATGAGAAGTTCGCGCGCTGGGCAAGCGCGGGACTCTTGAAGTAAGCGTGCCGAGAGTAAGGAAGCGAGCGAAACGCGCGATTAATGTGTCGCGGCGTTACTTAATAAAAGCATCGCGACATATCGCGCGGCTCGCCCAGATCCTTCGCTGCGCAAAGAACGCACGCACAGGATGACAATCGATTATCAGAGGGATGACTTTGTGAGCGACGAGTGGAAATTGCAACATCATGTGCGGTGCGAATGCGCGCGCTGTATCGACCATCCTTCGCAAGCCCGGCCTGGGATTCATGTGTTTCCAGACCGGCTGCATGTGGTGACCATGCTGGAGAATCCGTTGCGCTGGCGATCCCGCTACTGGAACTACTGGATGTTCGAGCGCGAGTGCGAAGCGGCGGGAGCGATCCTGTATACGGCGGAGGTGGCGTTTGGTGAGCGCCACTTTGAAGTGACCGAGGCGAGCAACCCGCGGCACTTGCAGCTGCGGACTACGAGCGAGATCTGGCACAAGGAAAATGCACTGAACCTGGTGATTCAGCGCTTGCCGGCGGAGGCGAAGTACATCGCGTGGATTGACGCGGATGTGAAGTTCAACCGGCCGGACTGGGCGCAGGAGACGCTGCAACTTCTGCAGCATTATGATGTGCTGCAGATGTTCAGCCACGCGCAGGATGTGGGGCCGAACTATGAGCCGCTGGCGACGACTCCGGGATTTCTCTACAAGTGGGTGACGGACCGGCCCAGTCCGCATGAACCTGCGTTCATGGAGGAGAAGCCAGCGTACGGCTACTACAGCGTACACAGCGGCCAGTTCTGGCACCCCGGATTTGCATGGGCGGCAAAACGAAGCGCGATGGAAAGCGTAGGCATGCTGATGGATCACGCCATTCTGGGTTCTGCGGACTGGCACATGGCGGCAGCGCTGGTGGGGCAGGTTCACCGGTCACTGTGCTCAGGATATTCGCCGGCATATATCCAGCGATGCCAGGAATGGCAGGCTCGGGCTGAGAAGTATATCCGTCGGAATGTGAGCTATCTGCCTGGGCTGGTGAACCACCTTTTCCACGGAGCGAAACGGAATCGGTCCTATGACCAGCGCTGGAAGTTCTTGGCGCAGTCGGGATATGACCCGGAGTTCGACTTGAAGCGGGACTGGCAGGGCCTGTATCAACTCACGGAACGGAGCTTGATCCTGCGGGACGGGATCCGGCAGTATGCGCGGATGCGGAATGAAGATTCGACGGAGGTGTGAGGACAGCTGTAAGCCAGCAGCTCACAGTTATCAGCCTTCAAATGCGAGCAAACAGTGCCAAGAGAGGCACGGGTCAGGGAAAGGCGAGCTGTGGAGGGCGATCTTTATCTGCTGCAACAATTCGGACCATTTCTTGATCAGCGGATCGGAGAGCAGACGCTACGAGATTACCTAGTTACCGAATTGCTGAAAATTCGTCTCAAGAAGGGTGGAACCAGGCGGCTGCATCTGAACCGGGCGCAGCGAGAGTATTCGGGGAAATGCACCAAGCAGAACATCGTGCTGAAAGCGCGGCAGGTAGGGATTACGACGTATGTGGCGGCACGGTACTTCCTGCAAACGATCACGCGACCGGGGACGCTGACGGTGCAAGTGGCGCACAGCCAGGAATCGGCGGAGGCGATTTTCAACATCGTGCAGCGCTTTTGGGAGAACCTGCCCAAAGCGATGCTTAAGGGCGCACTGTTGAAGTCGCGCTCGAATGTCCGCCAGATCGTATTTCCGCGGCTCGACAGCGAGTATCGAGTGGAAACGGCGGACGACAACGCGGGGCGGGGGATGACCATCCATAATCTGCATTGCTCGGAGGTCTCTCGCTGGCCCCGCGGTGGTCTGGAAACGCTGGCTTCGCTGAGGGCAGCGGTAGTGCCGGAAGGGGAGATCGTGTTGGAATCCACGCCCAACGGAGCGAGCGGGGTGTTCTACGGGGAGTGGCAAAAGGCGGGTGAGACTGGCTACACACAGCACTTCTTTCCCTGGTGGTATGACGAGAGTTATTCGGAGGTCGTGAAGAAGGGAAGGATCCTGCCGCTGACTCGGGAGGAGAGCGAGTTGGTAAGGCAGCATGGGCTGAGCGAGGGCCAGATCGCGTGGCGTCGCAAGCAATGGAAAACAATGCGCGGACTAGCGGTGCAGGAGTATGCCGAGGATTCGAGTTCGTGCTTTCTGGTTTCGGGAGAGAGCGTGTTCGAGCGGGCGGCCATCGAGAAAGCGGCGGGACTGGCAGGGGAGCCGACGGAGTCGCAAGACAATGGAAGGCTTACGATTTGGTTCCCGCCACAGAAGGGGAGACAGTACATCCTGGGGGTGGATACGGCGGGAGGGGGATCGGAGGGAGACTATGCGTGTGCCCAGGTGATCGAGAGGGTGATGGGAATGCAGTGCGCAGAGTTACACGGCCACTTTCCGCCGTACGAGTTGGCCCGACGGGTTGCGGACTTAGGGCAGAGGTACGAGCAAGCATTGGTGGCGGTGGAGAGGAATAACCATGGGTACGGCGTACTGGCGCACCTGAATAACCTGGAGTATGGAAACCTTTTCGAGAAAGATGGTCAAGCAGGTTGGCTTACCTCAGCGGCGAGTCGTCCGGCCATGATCGAGAACATGGCGGGGGTGTTGATGTCGGAGCCGGCGTTGTTCCACAGTCCGCGATTGCTGGAAGAGTGCCGGACCTTTGTTCGGCATCCGGATGGGAATGCGGCTGCGGCCGACGGTGCACATGATGATTGCGTGATGGCTATGGCCATCGCCTTGGCGGTACGGCGGCAGGATGTGGGGCGGGGTGTGAAGAGGAGAACGCTGGAGGTGGCGAGCCTAGTGGTGGAGTGAGGAACGCGGCCGTTCGTCAGCAGTCGTCAACCTGGGAGGTCATTGCGCGACGGTTTTGAAGCAAATAGAGAAGAGAGTTCATTGGTCACATCAGAATTGGGGAAAGTTGAGGTAAGATGTCAAGCCTTGTGATTGGGGGCAAGTGCCCCTCCGGGCTTTTCGCGGCTCGAGGGACGGCGCCGCGCACACACACACTTGGTGGAAGCAGTCCAGCACGTTAGAAGGATGCGGGGTGGAGCGCAGGGGCATTTGATGCGCTGCTCCGACGGGCAGTTCTACGTAGTGAAGTTCCGAAACAATCCGCAGCATCTGCGAGTGCTAACGAATGAGATGCTGGCGACGCGGTTGGCGGAGCGAGCAGGGCTGCCGGTACCGGGGACGGAAGTGGTGGAAGTGGGCGACTGGCTGGTGGAGCATACGGCGGAGCTAAGTATTCAGCTGGCGCACAACACCATCCCGTGCCAGGCGGGACTCCAATTCGGATCGCGGTATGCGGTGAGTCCGCTGGAAGGGCAGGTGTTCGACTATCTTCCAGCGGAGATGTTTGGCCTGGTGCGAAATCTGGAGACGTTTGCCGGAATGCTGGTGGTGGATAAATGGACCGGAAACGCGAATGGAAGGCAGGCGGCGTTTTGGAGGAAGTTGCGGGAGAAGAAATACACGGCGGCGTTCATCGATCAGGGGTATTGTTTCAACGCTGGAGAGTGGACGTTCCCGGATTATCCGCTACGGGGAGTTTATGCGCGGAACGAAGTATATGAGAGCGTTCGAGGGTGGGAATCATTTGAGCCGTGGCTTTCGCGGATTGAGAAGATGGAAGAGGATGTGGTGTGGACGCTGGCGGGAGAGATTCCTCCGGAGTGGTACAGCGGGGAGTGGGACGAGTTGGAGAAGCTGGTGCGGACCTTGATCAGGAGGCGGGGAGTGGTGCGGGAGTTGATTGAGGCTTTCAGAGTTTCGCCGCGGAGGCCGTTTCCGGAGTGGGTGGAGCACTAGATTTTCAGCAGAAGAATCCACCACGGAGACAGTGAGTCACGGAGAAGAGTTTCTTTCAGAAAACCGGATGACTGGACGAAGACAGCTCGAGTTTTTCCTGCTGCGGTATGTACCGGACGCGGTGAAGGACGAGTTCGTCAACATCGGCGTGGTGATGATTGAGCCGGGGGTGAACGGAGCGGGGGCGGGGGAAAAGGGGTTCGCGGATGTGCGGTTCACGCGGGATTGGAGGCGAGTGCGATGTTTCGATCCGCAGGCGGACGTGGAGATGCTGACTGCGCTGGAGCGGGAGATTCGCGAACAGTTGGGGGCTTGGCAGGATCGGGCGGCTTTGCTACGGCGGTTAGAAGATTCGTTTTCGAACGTGATTCAGCTTTCGCCGGCGAAGGGGTGCCTGGCGGAGGATCCGGTTGCTGAGATTGAGGCGATGGCTTCGATGTATCTGGAAGCGGCGAAAGTTAGCGGCAAGCGGGAGGCGAGCGGGCGGCAGAAGATTTTGGGGAAGATGCGGGAGGCATTTGAGCAAGCTGGGGTCGCGAAACTTATTCTTCCGGTTCCGGTTGCGCCTTACACGAAGCCGGGGGATCCGTTTCAGTTTGATTTTGGATACCGCGTTGGAGGGGAGATCAAGTTGTTTCAGGCTGTGTCGTTGAAGGCGGGTGTGGACGCGGCGGTTTTGCTGGCGGCACGGTATCCGCGGATCGCGCCGGTGATGTCGCGGGTGGCCGGGGCGGCGCCTGCGCTGACCGCGGTAATTGATGACGACCTTGATCGAGGACAGGAGAGCGTGCAGTTTGCTTTGAGCATGATGGAGGACGAAAGAATTCGCATCGCCGTGGCGGCCGAGATGCCGATGATCGCGGAGGTGGCGCGGCGGGAGTTGAGGGCGTGAATCTGGGTTTTCATCCCGACCTGCCAATGACCGCAATTGTCATCATCTCCATCGTCAACATTTCTCTGATGGTGATCGCGGCTTTTTATCGCAGGCGCGTGACGCCTGAAGGTCCGGATAGCTGGCGATTGAGGCTGGGCTTAGTTGGGGTGTTTTTCGGGTTATGCAGCCAGGTTCTTTATTCCGTGATGGTGGCGGCGTTGATTCGTGGCTGGGTACCTTTTTACTCGCGGAATTCTTACGATCATCTTCAAGGCACGCTCTCGAATGCGGGTTTGTTGCTCTCTGCGGCGACGCTTGTCTCTGCCTTGCTTGCCGGAGGATTGCGGCGATATTCGGGGCTTTGGGTTGCGGTTACGAGCGGGTACCTTTTGGTTTTTGTCGGGTTTAGGTGCGGGGCTGCGTTCGATGTTTAGCGGATGATGAGGAAGGCAGCGGGATTCGTATTTCGAAGGTTTCATGAACAAGTAACGGCGCACGAATGTGATTTTGGAAATTAGCCCTGCTTCGGCGGGGCTTTTATTTTGAGTGCGAGGGCGAGACGCCCTCGCGACAGCCGGCGGGACGCCGGCGTTACAAAAGCTTATGAAGTCTTGTTCACAATCTCACCGCAATAGTTCGACGAGGGCTGCGGGAGTAATGATGTGGGTGAATTTGTGAAGCTTAAGGCTGAGCAGTTGCTTATCACCGGTTACCAGGAATTGGGCCTCTCCGGCCTCGGCGAGCGCGAGGAGGTGATTGTCGTCAGGATCGGGTGAGCGGTCGACCTTTGGTAGTTTCGCGACGACGATGGCCAAGTCTCGAAGCTGATTGACTAGCCTCCCGGCAAGCGCGGGAGCTAGCCGGTCGCGAATTTGTGGATACCGCGTAACGCGTGAGATTTCGTCGATTTGATCGGCCGAAGTAATAAGGTCAAAGGCGCGGTTGCGCCAAAGGGCGAAAAGTTGCGCAGGCGGTGAGGAGGACGACAGGAGAGCGCTGAGAAGCACGTTTGTGTCGAGTGCCAACCTCATCCGTCACTTTCGCGGACGTCCGCGAAGCGGCCGGCGCCTCTGTTTACGAACGCTCAAGATGGCATCGTCGATGGTGTCGCGAAGTTCGCCGGCTGGCACGGAGGCGAAGGCTTCGCGCGCCTGGCTGACGGTCTGATCGAAGAGGCGCCACTTGACAGCGTCTTCGACGAACTTTGACAGTGCGCCTTTCTTGAGGCCTTGCGCGCCGAGATAAGAGCGCAGAGCAAGATCGGTATCTTTCGACCACACGATTGTTAGACGGGTGATTTCAGCTTGGGGCATGGTTTCCTTATTTATACGCGTATATCCCTTTATCAGTATATGTGATTATACGTGATTTGGAGGGTCAATTTCTCTTATGCACTGGTGTACGAATGGGAGGATGACCCGAGGATTGGGCGGGAAGCAGAGTTCTACCCTGGTCTACAAGAAACGAAGGGGCAAGAGTGGGGTTACCGCTTCCTAGCCGAAGATTTTCGCGGGCGAGGGCGCCCGCGCCACACGAGAAAACATTATGAACATTAAAGAGACGTTGCGCGGCGCTTTGCGCCGGATTGCGGGGGTGTCTTCGGCGGCTTCTTTGGGGAGCGCCGAGAAGAAGAGGCGGACGTTGCCTTTGCCTTCCATCTTCAACTCTTACGGGCCGCCGGGCGACATCATGCCGAAACCGACGGCCTACAATCTGCGGCGGTTTTCGGAGATTCCTGTTCCGCGGCGGGCGATCAACTGCATTAAGGACCGCATCGCGGGGATGCGCTGGCGGATTCAGCCGCGCCAGGGACTTTCGCTGGAAGCGATTCCTGGAGGGGCAGAGCGCGCGGAGATTCTCACGGAGAACTTCCACTCGCCGAATCCCGACGATTCCTTCCGATCGTTTTCCGAGCAGGTGCTGGAAGACATCATTGTGGGCGGGTACGGGGCGATTGAAGTGCAGACCTCGGGCGATGCGAAACGGCCGTTGCTGTTGTGGCCGGTGGATGGATCGTCGATCCGAATGAATCTGGACTGGGACGGGTCGCCGCAGGGGCAGCGCTACTTGCAGGTTACGGACCAGTCGGGGCCGAGGAGCCAGATCACGCTGGACGACGATGAGCTGATTTACATTCGGCTAAATCCGCGGACCCACACGCCGTTTGGCTTAGGGCGGCTGGAGGTTGCGTTTGAGACGATCAATGCGTTTCTGGGAGCGCACCGGTATGCGTCGCGGCTGGCTTCGAACTCGGTGGTGCAGTATGCGCTGTGGCTGCAGGATTTGACGCCGGAACATCACGAGCGGCTGATTCGCTGGTGGCAGGACGAGATTGAGGGCACGGGGCGAGTGCCGATTTTATCGGTTGAAAGCAAACCAGAGGTGCTGCGCTTCGGCGGCGGGACCGACGCAGACCTGCGATTGCAGTGGCAAGAGTTCTTGCTGCGCGTGATCGCCGATGCGTTTGACCTTCCTCCGTTTTACTTGGGGGTAGAGGCGGACGTGAATCGCTCCACCGCGGAGGAATACAACGACCTGGCGTTTCGGCAAGCCATTGTGCCGACGGCGCGGCTCCTGGCGGAGCATCTGACGCGGGATGCGATCCAGAAAAGGCTGGGATGGAACGATCTAGAGTTTGTGTTCGCGGAACTGGATACGCAAGATCCGTTGGAAGAGGCGCAAATTCAGCAGATTCTTTTGCAGAACGGGGTGCTTACGGTGAATGAGGTAAGGAGAATGCGTGGCTTGCCGGATTTAGAGGCGCCAACTGCCAGCTAGATGCAGCAAGGCAAAGTTGGGCAGAGAACTCCTATCGTTAAAGCTTACGGCAGATGCGGGGTCCTTGGACTGCGGTTGCGCCTCACGGTCGCGTAGTACAACCTCCGCACAGGATGACAACGGGAAAAGGGGATGTCGATGATTGAGTTGAGAAGTATGGCGGTGGCGATGCCGGAAGTGGTGGGGCATCCGAACCGGGCTGCGTTTGAGGGTGTATTGACGATCGTCGATATGCCTTCGCAACGGGCACCCTCGGGCGCAAAAGGGCATTTGGTAGTGCTCACGAAAAGAGCGGCAGAGGCTGCGCTGCCTTCGCTGCTGGGGATGGCGTTGGATTACGCGCCATCTCTCGACCGGCACGATGTGCGGCGCAAAGTGGGGGTAATCACACGTGCAGAGATTGTGGGGCGGAACCTGGAGTTGGGTGGGTATCTGTTCGCTCGGGATTTCCCTGAGATTGTGGAGGAGATTGCGAAATCGCGGCCTGGAGGCGATCGCAAACTCGTTGACTCCTTCCGAACAAGGTTGGTGCAGGCAGGAGTGATTCATGCGGCGGTGAGCGAGTCGGGAAGCTGGCGGGAAGGATACCGACTAAGAGATTCGCTGCGCGTTGCGGCGTGGCGGATTCGCGGCTTGACGACGGCCATGCAACGAAAGTCGCCAGGCGCGCTCGAGCATACAGGAGGAACTGGTTCGACGATACGGGCCGAGACTTGCGTGGCGGCGGGGCCGGCGGGGCTTGGGTTGTCGTACGAGGTGACGGATGTGCAGATCGCAGACACTCGGGCGCCGGTATGGACGTTGTCGAGAGTGACTTTTACTGGAGCAGCGATTCTGCGAAGAGACAAGGCAGCTTATCGGGACACGTGGATTGAGCTCAGTACCCAGTAGCCGGTACCGAGCACCGAGAAGAAAGAGTAGAGGTGCAGACCAACGAGGAGGAGCAAACATGAATGAGGAAATGGTGCAGCAGTTGATGACGACGGCGGAACGGCTGGCGAATGCGGCCGAATCGCTGGATCGTGTGCTGGGGCGGCTGGATGCGCAGCAAGAAGCGCTAAACACGAAAGTGGATCGAATTGTGGCGGCGGTAGAGGAGCAGCCGTCGTACGAGATGTCAGCGCGCGGCGAAGGGGCGCGGCATATGCAGGAGCGAGTCGCCGAACTGGAGAAGTCCAACGCTGACTTGAAGGCGCAGGCGGCAAGGATGGCACGGAAGACGCTTCCGCCGCTGGTTTCGGCGATCCTAGCCAAGAGCTGCGATGAGTCTGGCAGCGAGAAGATTGACAAAGGGGTGCTGGACAAGACTCTTCAGAGCCTGAGTGTGGAGCAGAGGATCGCGGTGAAGTCGGAGTTGGCAAGGGCGGGGATTATCGAATAAGGGCGTCGAGTTTCGGGCATCCGGCAATCGGCGGCACGACTTTGGTCGTGCCTTTTTGTTTGTGGCTCGGCGGAATGTCCCCGCGTGATCGGGGATGCACGGTCAACCATACGGTTCAAAGAGGTATAGGGATCCTTCGACTCCGGAAGAGCTTCACTTCGTGAAGCTCTTCCTACGCTCAGGATGACAGAGCAATTTAACGCAATCGAATTCCAATTGCAGGAAAAATCAAGAGAGGAGAAAACATGAAAGGACAATTTGTAGATTTATACGCGTCGGCTGACTACCTTGGGCCGGGCGCGATTGAAATCGACCGGTATCAGACGGAGATCTTCGACATCGTCCGGCGACGGGGTGTGTTTGGGCAGCGGATTAAGCAAGTGCCGGCAACCGGGCATCCATCGCGTTTCTTCGAAGAGACGGCGATCAACTCGCCGACGGCAACGCAGGCATTTGTCGATCCGCGGAACATTGCGCCGACGGTGGGATCGCCAACGCGCGTGGAAATGGCGGTACCGCTGAAGGCGCTGGTGTCGCAGATTAACTACAACCTGTTCGATCTGGAAATGACGGCGCAACAAAGCCAGTTCGCGTATTTGCAGGCAAAGGATCTGGCCGATTCGGTGGACGGGCTGCTGCGCACGCACGATGTTGCGCTGTGGAACGGCACGGATACGTCACTCAGTTCGCCGACGACGTTGCAGTATTTCGGCGTGATTGGACAGATTGTCGCAGGCGGGAATACGACCACAATTGCAACCACTGCGAGCATCGTGGATGGAATCAAGAGCACGATCGCCAACATGGTTGCGAGCTCATCGTACGCGGTGCGGCCGACGGCCATCTATTCCAACCCGGTGTTGTTGGACCTGATCGACCGGGAGATGAAGGCGGACTTCAACGTTGTGCTCACGACCGTGGAGATCACGGGCGGATTTCGGGTGAAGGCGTTGAGTACGCAGGCTGGCGATCTGCCGCTGATTCCGGACTGGGCGGTTCCCTATACCGGGACGCCGGGGTCGGGCACAGCGGTGCTGCCGGCGTACATCGTGACCGAGGACCTGATCGAGTATCACTGGCTGACCGATCCGAATCCGCGAGTGTTCAAGCTGGGACTGCCCAACGCATTAACCCAGCAGATGGTGGTAGTGAAGTTTGGCGCACCCGTGGTGAAGGGGGCGAACTTTGCGCATTACCAGGTGAACGTGCAGCGGTAGAGAAAACCAGTTGCCAGTTGTCAGTGGCCAGTTGCCAGCCAAACAGAGTGGCGGTTGGCGGACAGCGGAACATCAGTCACTGACGACTGGCAGTTGTTACGACCGACGACTCATAACTGACGAGCAGGAATCACTATGAACTATCTCGCGACAACGGACTACTTGACGTACGGGTTGGATGCGGCGACCGATCCATCGTGGATCACGGCAGCGTCGGCGATCATCGATGCGCACTGCCGGCGAGAAACGTTGGGAGTGAACCAATACGAAGAACGGCTGAAGATGCCGCCAGAACTGAACACGGTGAGGCTGAGTTACCTGCCACTGGTCACGGTGGCGCCGTTGACCACGGCAATTGTGACGCTACAGGGGAGGTACGGGATTCCGCGAAGGGGAGAGTGGCCTTTTCCTGAAATGAGTTTGGAATTTGCCCTGGTGTTTTCCTTACCGGGCATGTGGACGACGATTGATCCGACAACGATCGACATCTGGGCGGATAGCGGCGAGCTCACCTTTCCGGTGAATGCTCTGGGATTGTTCTTCAACGAAGTGGATGTGGTTTACAACGCGGGATGGAGCACGATCCCGACACCGGTGCAGGTGGCGTGCGCGCAGATTGTTAAAAATGCGCAGGCCACGCCGGGACTGAATGTGCAATCGAGCCAGATCAACCAGTTGCGGCTGCAGTATTTCGGGCCCACGTTGGTAGATGACATGGTGCGCAGCTTGTTGGCACCGTACGTAGCGCAAAAGGGTGCGTAGAAAAAGAGTCGTTGGTTGTTGGTCGTTCGTCGTTGGCCAACACGGCCAAGTGTTGGAGTCTGAACGGAGAACATTATGGGCAGCGGAATCTGTGGAGCGGCGCTGGTACGGGCCGCAAATGCGATGTTGACGGCGCTGGGCGGAGATCAGGTGAGTTTATTGTTGCCAGCCACGGCGACGGCGAGCGACGCGGCGGGTCAGTTGGGGTTAGTCGATCCGGGAGTGCAAAACGTCATTATCACTCCAGTGGTAGCGTGCAATGTGCCGACGGGCAATTCCGGGCCAGCGCGGAGAATCGAGTTCACGCTGCCGGCTTCTGCGATTGAGGTGCAATTGCCCACACTCGGGATGGGGTCAGCAGAGGACTTGTTCGATGCCGCGCTGGGCCTGATTTACGACGGCGATCTTTTTCACATTGAGGTGGTGGTGACCGAGAACTTTGCCGGGACAGCATATTTCTACGTGGTGACGGCGGTGGAGTGATAGGAGCGGTTTAAAGCTTCTAGCCCTTCGCTTCTAGCTTGTACATTTTCGATGCAGGCGGGCAGTAGCTTAGCGCATCGGCTGGTCGAAACTCGATCGTTTCAATTTCAAAGAACCACAACTCTTGAGGCTGGGGTTCCAAGCCAGAGGCTAGGAGCTAGCAGCTAGAAGCTGGTATTGATGCAATTTGCCAAAGACAGTTTTTTTCTCGCGTTGCAGCAGCGGCTGGCGGGGTTGAATCCAGCGCGAACTGTGACGATCAATGGCGCGACCGTACCGGCGGTGCTAGTGGTGGAGAACCTACCGCCGGCGTCGGCCGAGCCGCTGCCGAATGCGTTCTACATCGAATGGGGCAGTGCGGCCGTTATAGGCGGTCATGCCGGTGATGCGGCACTGATGAGCCTGGAGTGCGTGATCTCGTACTACACGCTGGGAACGGTGCAAAGCATGGTGGACCGCGGGCGAGTGTTGGGACAGCTCGATAACGAACTGCTCGGGATCTGCCAGCCCACAAATACCGAGAAGTACGACTACACACAGTCGCCGAGTGCAGACCTGGGTACCAGCGTCTTCTGGAATCAACCGGTGTTTGAGGAGGCGACAACGAGCGGCGTGGAGGACAACACGCTGGCCTATCAGGGGCGTGCAGTGCGCCGGGCGATGTATGAGCAGTCTCATCAGGATGGCCGCGTAGAGCGGCGGGCTGAGCTTACCGTGTTCTTCTTTTCGGAGGTCACGCTTTTATGAGCACATCTCCACTACGTCCGGCCATGGTTCCGGTGACAAGACAGATGCGGGCTTACTTTGCGCCCGTGAATCGAACGACAGAGACACCAACGATCTTTGACCCGGCGGCAAGTGGCGCGTTTGCGCTCGATTCACCACCGGCACCGTGGCTGGATTTGGGCTGGATTGAAAGCTTCGAGCGCTACTACGACACACCCACGGATGTGGTGCGCTCGGGAACGAACACGTTTCCGGCACTGCAGTTCCGCGGGCCGATCGAGGCGAGGGTGGAGTTTGATTTCAGGGAGTGGGGCAAGTTGCAGATGGCGCTAGCGGGCGGATCGGAGAATATGAATGTGCTGGCGACCAGTTCGGGTGCGAGCCCGGCTCCTTCGGGCGGGACGCCGATTCCGGCGGCGGCAGTGCTGCCGGGATCGACGGCGAGCCAACTTGTTCTTGGTGCCGGCGTGGTCGGCGGGTTCGCGCTGGGAAACCTGGTTGCAGTAGACCTGGACTATCAGCAGCAGGTTGGATATGTGGGATCGGGAATTTCAGCGGCGTACGTGAGCGATCCAGCGGCGGTGAACAACGATGCGAATTATGTGCGACGAGTGACTTTCAACGTGGGGCGCGTCGTGGAAGTTACGGCGACCTCGGTAATTCTGGCGCAACCTCTACTTGCGGGAGCGCCGGCGACGGGAGCTTCGGCACAGGTGGTGGCCGCATTCGTGGATCGCGAAGGTGGATCGTTCTTCCAAGAATGGTCCGCGCTGTTTGTGGCGGAACCAGAGTCTGGCGGACGAGTGTGCTTCTACTATCCGCGGTTGAGCCCGAATCCCGGAGCGGGGCGAGGCGGGGCGAGTTTGAAGTCCAGCGCGGGCTGGAAGCCGCCGAAAAGCGGAGGAACGGCGAACACGAATGCGACGGCAAACGCGCAAGGGAGCGGTGCGGGAAGTTCGTCGCCGAGGTTTCTCAGGGAAGATTTCTCGGAGATTGCAGGACTGTTGGCGTCGGTGGGGCTGCATGCTTCGTTCATCGCCATGCCGTTCACTGACACGAATGATGGGCAGACGGTCTTGTGCTATCGAAGCTACTTTCCGACGGCAATGGCGGCGGTGTATTGAGAACAAGCTGAACTTCGGCGTCATGCTAAAAGACGAACCATTCGAAAGCGAACTCCTGAGTTTGAGAAAACTGTGCCAATCTAGAAGCACAGCCCTTCGCCAAACACCCGAGCCACAAAGAGCTAACGATCTGCATGCAGCGATGTTGCAGGCGAATGAGACTGTGTCGCTAGAGGGAAGGGTAGTATCCGAGAACTGAGATGAAGCTAACCATCGATAATCTTCAGGGGCAAGGGCCGCAAGACTATACCGGAGCTGTAGACGGAATGAAGCCACCCAAAGTGGAGCGAAAACTCAATCAGCCGGCGGAGTTGCAGTTCAGTCTGGTAGCGAATTCGCCGGGCTTTGTAATTCCGGTAACTGGCGCCCGGGTGACCCTGGGTAAAGCGAACGGGAGCGACGTTTTCACGGGCTACGTCACCGCCGCGCCGCAGTATGAGTATTTGGGCTGGGGAGAGCAAGGTCCGGTGTATCGCTACAACGTGGTGGCGCAGAGTGACGAGGTTTTGCTGGATCAGAAGTCGCTGCCGAACCGACCCCCTTTCGTGGACCGGAGCGCGGGTAACGCGCTCCGGCAACTGGCGCAGGATTTGTTGCCAGGGTTCTTCGACACGAGCGCGGTGCAGAACGTCGACACACTCGCTACGTATGCGGTGAATCCTCAGAAGAGCTTTTCGTTTCATGCGGCGGAAATCGCTCTCTCCGTGCGGGCGAGCTTCCAAACGATGGACGGAGCACTGATCCTGGCACCGGTAGGAGCGTCGACCTACGCGTTGAATGAGAGTGATGCGAACTTCTCGCCGGAGGGGTTATGGTTGAACCGTCCGAACCTGCTGGTGAACGAGCTGACGGTGATTGGGCAGGACGAGCCACAGGCGTACGTGCGGGACTATTTTGTGGGTGATGGGGAGAGTCTGAAGTTCTATCTCTCGCAGAAGCCATTCGCACAGGCTAAACCCGCGCTGATCGACGAGCAGTATCTAGGGCCGGGTTTGGATCCCACGACGTGGGTGGTGAACGATCCGTCGGCGGCGGTTTCGGTGGTGGCGCAGACGCTGCAGATTGCGGGCGGGACCGGCGTGGACGGGCAGACTACGGTGAGCTTCATCGAGCAGATCGAACTCGGCGGGGCGCTGGAGTTGCAACACGGAGATGTGAGCTTTACGGCTGCGTCACAGGGAGTACTGGGCGGGTTGTATGCGGGAGCGATCTCGGCGGGGGGATGTTTGGCAGGATTTCAGATCATGCCGTCGGGCGCAGGCTCGACCATTCAGGCTTTAATCAACGGATCGGTCACAGGTTCCGTGATAACCACCTCGCCCGGGCACCAGTATGTTTTTACAACTTATGTGTATTCGATGGAAGTCTACCGGGCGGGGGAGACTTATCACTCATCGTTGCATCCGGCGGGAAGCGGGTGGGGCGGCGCAGCAGTGACGGCGGATGTGCGATTTGTGCTGGAGGTGCAGGATATTGATCCGAGCAATCCGGAGACGCTGGTGGCTCCGGCGACGGTGTTGTACGACGACGTGATCGAAAGTGCGCCAGGGTTCTGCTCCTATGCGCTGGTGGATGCAGCGAACATGAAGTGCAGCATCGCATACACCTATGTGGGACACATTTCGCTGGCGGAAGTGAGAACGGCGCTGCCCAGCGCTAGCTACGTAACGCAACTCGTGGGCGCGCTTTCGGATGGGGCGGAATGCGAGATCACCAGCGATCCTTCGCTGGATTTCTATCCCCAATATGTGCCGGTTCTGAATCAGCTGATAGTTGCGAGTTATCGGGGGTCCGGGCGAGCGGTGGCAGAGGTACAGAATGCGGCGAGCGTGGCGTCGTTAGAGAATGGCGCAGACGATGGGACAAGAGGCACTGTGCGGGTAGCAAAGACTCCGGCGGCGCGCACGGACGTGGACTGTGAGAACGCGGCGTTGGCGATTCTCGACGATGCCACGGAAGCCGCGTGGTCAGGAACTTACGAGACGTGGAGCGATTTCTTGCCGGGGGGAGCGGGGGACATCTTCCCGGGAGATGCGGTTGTTGTGAACGTGCCGTCGCGCGGTGCGTCGTTCACCGCAATTGTGCGAGAAGTAGAAATTCAGATCGCAGATCCGGCGGACGATCGCGGGTTCTATACGATCGGGTTCGCGAACGACTTGGCGGCGCCGTTGGCGATTGAGTATTCGGCAAGCACTAGCGTGATTGCACTTCAGGACATGCCTCCGCTGCTGGAGACGACGCAGGTGGGCGCGTATTACCAGGTGGATCTCACGGAGGCGCAGATTACGGCGGTGACGTCGACGACGGTTTCGGTAGATGTCGGGCTGGCGCCGGCGAGCGGATACGGAATTGAGGTCCGGGAAAACGACTATGGCTGGGGACAAGCGAACGACAGGAATCTGTTAGGACGGTTTAACAGCCAGACGTTCAGCCTAGCTCGCCTGGCGGAGACGCAGAATTATTTTCTGCGGCTTTATGACAGTTCTTCGCCACCGAAATATTCACGTTACTCGGCGGCGTTGCACGTCGACTATCCGCTGTGAGGTTCTTTGGACGATGAA
>Ga0187847_10001366_pt1 | contig 22191 bp, 27 predicted proteins | sample June2016WEW_4_10_FD_132458 | JGI IMG/M metagenome (GOLD analysis project Ga0187847, IMG submission 132458) | Peatland microbial communities from SPRUCE experiment site at the Marcell Experimental Forest, Minnesota, USA - June2016WEW_4_10 | ecosystem: Environmental > Terrestrial > Soil >...
AAGGAATTTTACGATGAAGCGTTTGGCATTTGTAACTGGCATTCTCGCGCTGGCGGCTCCCCTCGCCCTGGCGCAAACCTCCACCTGGACCAGCGACCCGCAGCACAGCGAGGTTGACTTCAGCATCCGGCACTTGAGCATCTCCAATGTCCACGGCCGATTCGGCAAGGTCGCCGCCACCATCGTCTTGAACGAGGCGGACATCACCAAATCCACAGTCACGGCCACCATCGGCGTCGACACCGTAGACACCGGCGAGGAGGCCCGTAACACCCATCTCAAGAGCCCGGATTTCTTTGACGTCGTCACCATGCCCACGGCCAGCTTTACCAGCACCAGCGTGGTGAAGAACGGCGCCAAGCTCACCGTCACCGGCAATCTGACCTTGCACGGCGTCACCAAGCCCGTCATCTTGGATGTGGAAGGCCCCAGCGCACCAGTTCCGGGCATGGATCACAAGCCCCATTCCGGCTTCACGGCCACCACAACCATCAAGCGCACAGACTTTGGCATTGGAACCAAGTTTCCGGCAGCCATGGTGGGCGACGAAGTCAAACTGACCATCGAGTTGGAAGTCGTCAAGCAATAAGCGTGTCTGGACACCGGTTCAAAGCCGGTTTTGGGTTGGAGGGTACGGACTAGGGACCTTAACCTCCAATCGAGTTCCTCTCAATAGAGCTCCCAACCCGGTTCGGCGGAGAGAGACGGTCCATGGCAGGCCTGAAACTGGAAATCGTGCAGGAGAGCCCCTTCGCAAGTCTGGAGGAAGAGGCTCTATTGAATCTGTTGCGTACCTCCGACTGCCTCAACCGCGCCTTTCACCTCAAGACACGCGACTGGGGCGTGACCTCGACGCAATACAACGTGCTCAGGATTCTCCGCGGAGCACAACCGAAGGGACTCACCTGTTCTGCCATCGGCAGCCGCATGATCGCCGCCGAACCGGACATCACACGTCTGTTGTCGCGGCTCAAGGCCCTCAAGCTCATCCGCCAGCGCCGCGACTCACATGACCGCCGCGTGGTCTGGACCGAGATTTCCGACTCTGGCCTCGCGCTGCTCAAGGAGATGGACCCTGTGATTCTTCGCCTTCCAGGGGAGCTACTGGGGCATTTGGAGCGAGCGGAATTGACTGAATTAGTTCGCTTGCTGGAACTGGCTCGTGGCCACAACGCGGAGCCGCAAGCGCAGACATAACTCAACAGCTCGCCGCACCGGCAAATGAATTCTGATCGTTGGATTGGAAAGGCAGCTCTTCGCCGCGAGATCAAAGTGAGGAATACAGCTACTGGCCCAGAACCTTCTGCGCCACCAGTTCCTCTTCCACATCGCTCTGAATAATCTTGTTATGCAGGCAATAAAGAGCCAGTTCAAGCCGATCGCTCACGCCCAGCTTGTCGTAGATTTTGCGCAGATAATTCTTGATCACCTGCTCGGTGGTTCCCAGCTGAAACGCAATCTCTTTGTTGCGCTTGCCCTGGGTGATGCAGGTAATGATGGCCATTTCCTTGGGCGAGAGCTTGGGTTGGGTACGCGGGCTGACCAATGAAGCCGCTTGCGCCCGATAAGCCTCGATCACCCAACTGACCGATTGATTGTCGATCCAGGTCTCACCGGCTGCAATCCGGCGCACACATCGCACCAACAAATCCGGAGAAATGGAACGCGAGATGATGCCGCGCACTCCGCGCCGGTAAAGCTCAACCGTCTGGTTCTCATCGGCAGACACCGCCTGCACAATCAACTTCACGTCGGGAGCAACCCGCAGCAGGTCGGGAATAACGTTCGACGTCCCGGTCAGCAGTCCCCCTTCCATCAGGACCACGTCAGTGGGATAGCGCTCGATGGCCGACCGTAAATTCTCCAGGGAATCGGCTTGGGCCACAACGCGCAGGTCATCTTCAAGTGCGAAAACCTTGCGAATGCCCACACGGTAAATCGCCTGAGAATCCGCAAGAATCACGCGGATTGTCCCTGGCTTTACCGGAGCCTCTAGGGTTTCATCGTCGGCAGAATCGTCCAAGAAATCCATAATTGATCATTGCCAAGCCAAATGTGGCTGTTGCCAAGCCTGCTCTGGCTGTCACTGCTCGGCGAATCTGTACTCGTCGATCGTCGCGGCAGCCTGATAATGACTTTGGTTCATGGAGCAGCGTACCACACGACCCTGACAATGAACCAGAACATCGCGGGGGGTACCTAATACCGCACCGGGCATGCGCAGGGAAAAACTTATCTCCAACCCTGACAGCACCGGACTGTCCATCTCAAAAACTACGCCACTAGCGGAGACATTGCTGGTCACAGCGGCAATCTCCCCTTTCTCAGACGACAGCATCACAGGCAGCGCGAGCGGAAAACGTACCGCACAACGCACTTCCTGCCGCTGAGAAACCGGCTGAGGGCCAACTGGCGAAAGCGGTAATGCGGATTTCACGACATCCATAGTCTGCATCCCTAACCCAAAACGGGTCATACTCACTCTACCTGAATTTGCTCGCTAAACCCAAGGGCACCAAAGTTTCCAAATGGTAACTAGATTCCACTTCGTGAACGCGCCCCTCTGAAACCAGAGAGAGCACGCACTCACACCAACCTCGTAAGCTATTCATTAAGATTGATTTGCACGTCATGCCTTGATCACAGCACGCGCCGGACGACTTTAAACTCCGTATCTCCGCCAGCGCTCAGAGATTTGCAAATAATCTCACATGACGGTGCCGAAGTCTGAGCAATTTGCGACATTTTCGAAATATTCCGCCGAGTCAAAAGATACGATTTGGACTGGTATGATTCAATCCTTCACTCTCTTGGACCGGATGCATACAAGCGCCGCATATCTTGGCTTCTGGGGTTCGTAATGGCTTATGGCATTGCTTGCAAGGTACACCGTAGAGCGAGATTCGGTGTTTCAATATTTCATTGTGGTCCGGCTCCCTCATTCCCGTCCTCCGCTCGTACTCTGCACACACAGGTTCGTAAAGTTCATGTAACGGCGTATCTTTCAGCGAAACATCCCATGTGCGTCTGTACTCCTTGACGGCCAATGTTGCATCGCTATACAAACGTGCGATCACGGCGTATGATTGCTCATCCAGCATCGGCACTTCTCGCTTGCACCTCCAACACCACATGCGCCGCATATCGACCTTCGGCTCCCTCTTGATTCGCTTTCCGCTTAGACACGCGACTTTTACATCTTTCTCTGCGCCTTCTTCTTCGCCGCTTTACCGCCCACAGCCGCCGCGCCAAGAAACGCCGCCGAGCGCATCTCCGGCAAGTGCGACGCCCCCCTGGCCTTGGCTATCGCCAGATCCGCGACCTCTTTGACGATCCAATCGAAATTGGCCTGACCGATTGAATGCACGTCGGCGTCGGGCACCGGATTCATGAAGTCGATGGCATAGGGCGCGCCGCGTTCGACCGCAAACTCGACCGTGTTGAAATCGTAGCCCAACGCACGGCACAGCTTGATCGCGTCTTTACGCATGCGCTTCAGCAGCATCTTCGCGGAGGGCGGCGCGTTCTCCACATACCGCTCGGCATGCGGCCTGCGCGGGTCGTAAGCCATGATGCGGACCTTCTTCCCACCCACCACGTAGCAGCGGAAATACTCGCTGAAATTCACCGCCTTCTGATACACCATGCACAAGTCGCGGCTCTGGTCGTAGGCCCGGAAGAACTCCTCGCGATTGTGAACCTCATGCACGTCGCGCCAGCCGCCGCCGTCGATCGGCTTCAAAAAACCATGCTCGCCAACATACGCAAAAACCGCCTCCCAGTCTAGCGGGAATTCCAAGTTGCGCACGGTGCGGTCGGTCGCGCCCTCGGGAAGCTGCTTGTGAGGTAGGAGCACAGTCGCAGGCACGGCAACCCCGATTTTCGCGGCCAGCGAATAGTTGAAAAACTTGTCGTCCGCCGAAGCCCAGAAGGGATTGTTGATCACCACCGTTCCCTTCAGTGCGGCGTTCTTCAAAAAGGCGCGGTAAAAAGGAATGCTGTGCGAGATACGGTCCACGATCACCGAGTAGAGTGGTGCCCGCCCGAGCTGGACTGCGCCCGTCAGAACAAACTCGGCCTCAATGCCGTCAAGGTTGCGGGCATTGATCTGCTCCACCAGCGCGCCGGGAAAGCTATTCTCCCCGCCAAACAGGACGCCGATCTTCTTCATAGCTAAACCTCCCGCATTCCTTTCAGCGCAAGCTGTGTGCGCCCCCGCAGGCTGCTCACCCACAGTTTACGGCAGGCCCGTTGCCGGCACCGCACGCGAGTAACTGGAAAGAACTCGCCAACAGGTGTAACGTGGACTGTTGCCGGTTTTGCGGGAGGAGATCGTGGGATACCGCGTACTGACGGTGAATAGGGAGTTTGGCAGCGGCGGCGGGCGCATCGCGCAATCCATCGCCAAGTGGCTCGGCTGGAAGCTGCTGGACAGGGACATCATCGACGCCATCGCCTACGCGGCCCATGTCGATACAAAGGTGGTCCGTCACTACGACGAGCACGTGGATTCCTGGCTGCGACGCATCAACCAGCAGGCTATGCGCTCAGCCGCCCTTGCCGCTGGCTTGGAACTGATGGACGAGACCGTCTTCGACGCCGACGCTATGGTGAAAGTCTCGCGCAAGATCATCGAGGAGGCGCATGCCGAAGGGGATTGTGTCATTGTCGGTCGCGGCTCGCAGTGCGTCCTGCAGCACAAGCCCGACGTTTACCATGTCTTCGTCTATGCCTCGTTGAAAGAGCGCATCCTCCGCCTGCGCACCCGCCTGGAAAAGGGCGCCGATCCCGAGGAGCGCCTCCGCAAAGTTGATGGCGAACGCGCCCGATACCTGCAACAATACTTCGGCAAGAGCTGGTGCAATCCTCATCTATACGACCTGATGATCAGCTCGCGCGTCGACGAGGACTCCACCGCCCGAGCCATTCTCTATGCCATGACCGGACATGAACTGGGGGTAGGAGTTGGCGACTAGGGAGTAAAGACCAGGGTTTCCCAGGGTCTCGATTTTGAGACCCGGGAAACCAAAAATGCCAGCACTCTCGCCCACTTCCCTGACTCTTTACTTATCCGCCTTCACATCCCAATTGAAGCTGATTTTTGAAATTAATTCATTCAACTTTTCGACGGCCGATTGCTTTTGCTGCTCCAGGTCCGTGGTCTGCTTGTGCGCGGTCTGCAACTGATCTTCGGCGCGGTTCAGCTCGTCCACAAATCGCTTGGCCGCGTCGTTGCCCTTGAGCGCAGTCAGATTTTCGCGGTCGCGCGCCTCATCTGCGGTGGCAGCCTCTTCCGTCTTCTTGGATTCACTGATGCGGCGATCCAGATCGGCCAGCGCTGCCTCCGCATCGATGACCGGCTTCAGCTTGTCGAGAGCATCTGGAACGCGCTTGACCAGGTCGAGAAGATAGTTGACTTGGTTTGCGGCAGCATTCAAGGAAACGGATGTGCTCTCCGGCCCGCGCTCACGCACCTCTAGCATGGCGGTCGAGTGAGACGCCACCGGCAGCTTGAAGCGATAGAGGTCTGGCGCGGTTTCATCCGCTTTCAGTCCCTCGTCCAGGGTCCAGCCGTTCATGCGACGCGGATGCTCGAGCAAAACCACCCGATCCATCTCCGCGTGGTTGGTCGCCGAGTAGGTCACTGAATCAACATCCATGTGGGTTTCGATGATCACGCCTTTGGCGATCTTCACGTGATGCAGCGTGCGCTCGTTGTCGCGCGCCATCACCTTCACGCGCACCGCCTGATCGGCAGCATAAGAGAGCAGTCGTTTTTCTGCAGGATGAATTGGGTCAAGCAGCCCCTCGCCGGCAAACTCGCCACTCTCGAAGATGGAAAAGCTGCCCGAGTCCAGCGTCAGCTTCGATTTGTTCTCCAGCCACACCGCGCGCAACGGCTTAGGCTCCTTTTCGCTCCACAGAGTCACGTGCTCGGCGGGTAACTCCTGCTGTAAAATCGGCACCATCGCCGACTCATTCTTGTGAATCGTCACCGGTTGCGCTAGCGCATACTCGAAGAAGTCGTCGAAAGCATTGGTGGAGACGTCACCCTCCTGAATCGCGTCAGAGGCGCGGTAGACCCCGTCGATGCGATAGATTCCGCCGCCTACATTGCCGCCCGAGCCTGGGCCGTAACCCTCGCCAGAACCCGTTCCCATGCCGCCCATCACACCAAAGCTCGCTGAGGGTGCTTCCTTCTCAGCGACCATTTTGATGCTATGCGGAATGCGCGTCGGCGTAGCGAGCGAACTATTCATCGATTGCGCCGCTACGTCCTGCCTCATCTCCGCCGCCTCATGCGTTTGCGGCGTCAACTGCTCCTCTGTAGCAATGGGAATCTCAACCCGTTTTGTATATATGGGCTGCGACAACGGCTGAATAAAGCTCTGCGGCGCACCAGCCACCAGCGACAACTGCACATTGTCCCAATCCGCGCCCACAGTGTTATCGACAACCGCCCAGCCCTGCATCGTGGCATTGCCATTCGGCGTGCGCGGAAAGACAAGCCGGTAAGTCGACTTCCACACCGGAACCTCGCTGATGTAACTCACGCGAAGTTCGCGCTGCCCTTGTCCAAGCGCATCGAGAGTGAGATGCCGCAGCCCGGTCGCGTGCGTCGTCGAGAGCAACTCAAGATACCGGTCGAGCTGGCCCTGGAGATTCGTGTCCAGTGGGCGCACGCTCAGCGTGGGAGTTAGTTCGACGACCCGCACCGCGCTTGAAGTTGCAACGATTGAGAGATAAATCTTTTCAATAGTCGTGGCGTCGGCGTCGCTGCTCTGCACCTTCTCGGTCCGCGACTCGATGGAGAGCAACCGGCCGGTGATTGTGCCGCCGGGCGCACCTATCACCTCGACCCGTTGCCCGCGCAGCGCCTGAAAAAGCTCAGTCGAGCTGGGGTCGTCAGTCATGCCCAGCGAGAGCGACTTGAGCTGCTCGGCCAGCGGTGTCGTCGAGTTGTGATTCACCCCCGCAATCCGCCCGCCGCCCTCGTCAAGCACGGTCAACGATTGCAACACGTCGTTCAACTGCGGCGAGGTAAAGTCGATGGCCACGCGCTGATTGCCGGTCACTGACCCGGCGTGTTCAAAGTAGCCCACGCCGTTTTTGTAGAGCACCACCTTGCGCACCGGCAAGTCTTTAATCGTCCCCGGAGCAACTGCCACCGTAGCGGCCGGTTTCGATTTGGTTGCGGACCCGCCCGGTCCCTGCGCGGCAAGGCTAACTGTGAATCCAAGTGTAAAGGTGACGGCAAACAGACATAGAGCGGCATGAATACTGCGCACGAAGCCTCCTCCGAGAAATCAGAGCAATTAACAGAAACTCTACTCTTTTGGACCCCGGCGAAGGCAAAATGGTTCCCGATAACAGAAAATTCCGCACTTTCTGATCAAAATGAACCGATAACGACTAAGCTTTTCAGCTTCATTTGCCATGCAATGCGGCGAGTTTTCCTAGCTGGCCAAGGTGGTTCAGGTCATGCCCAGCCATGGTCTCGACGAGAGTCAGAAACGTCATCGTGCCCCGCTCGGGATGGGTCACCGGCTTGTCAGCCGCCGCGGGAAGCGCCGCCGCAATCAGCCGCAAATTCCATTTGCGAGTAGCTGAAAATGTAGCCAGGGCCTCTTCCGCAGGAATGCCGGAGTAACGCGCAGCCCACTTATCTTGGTCGAAGGGCTGCACAACACAGTTGTCCTCGGCCAACGTCTGGCGCAGCCGAAACGCAAAGACCGATTCACAGTCGGCCAGGTGGCAAAGTATCTCCGCCGCGCTCCATTTCCCCGGCGCAGGCGGGATAACTACTTTCGCCGGTCCAATCGTGGCCAGCAGCGTGCCAAGCCGCTCAGCAGTCGAGGCCAGGATAACTTCCAGCGGCCTTCCATCCAGAAAATTTTCATAAGGATTAATCGCACTCATGGGGATAACCTCCTGAAGATTCAACTTACTCCATGTTACAAGCTTTCACTTATAAATATCCCTGCTCATTCACAGATACTCAAGCGCCATCCGTTGCCAGGTGGGCCAGTCATGCGAGTTCAACGAATCCCAAACATGAAACTGATGCGGAAGCCCCTTCTCGCTCATGATCCAGTCGAGATTCTGGTTTTGGCGCAGGCATTGGTCGTCCCAGCCTGTGGCCAACACATAACTGCTGCCGCGAAAGCGGTCCAGAAACCATGGGTCGTTCAGATTAGGCAAGTAATGCGTCGGCAGGTTGTAGTAATAGTCCTGATCGTAGTAGCCGCCCAGAAAGTTTGTCAGGTCGAAAACGCCTGAGAACGAGATAAAGCCGGTGAAAATCTCCGGATGGCGCAAGGCTAAGTTGACGGCATGATAGCCGCCGAAGCTGCAACCCAGCGCAACCAGCCGCGCGTCGGCGTTCCTCTGCCTCACGAGCAACGTCGCTTCCTGGATCAGGTAATCCTCGTACTGCAAGTGGCGGGCAATACGCCAACGCGGCGCGTAAGCCCGGTTGTACCAACTCTCCGCATCCACCGAGTCCACGCAAAATATTTGTAACTGGCCGCCGTCGATCTTATCGCCGAGAGCGGCAATCATCCCCCGATCCTCAAACTCGAAGAATCGCCCGCAGGATGTCGGAAAGGCCATCACGGGCAGTCCCGCTTCGCCGAAGATAAGCACTTCCATCTCCCGTCCCAAGCGGCTCGAATATCCTTTCTGATACTCCCGAACCATGTGCGTGCGCTCCGTGGGATAGTAGCAAGCCAAGCCTAAACACCGGCACCAGACTCCACAGTCTATATTCGCAGGCCGCGGCTATAGAACAGCAATTTGCCTCGCCCCCCCACTTTCGGCGATACTTAGGTGTTGTGTCTTGCCGGGCTCGGCGTTTCTGTCTGGCCCCAAATCTGAAATCGTTCGGTCCGGCGTGCTTGAGTCAAGCTGCCGTCGGCCGAAAAGCCACCCGTCGGGGTCCCCGTGGACAGGTCCTGGTCCGTGGGGTAGAAGACAGCAACACAGTATCGGAAGTCGAAAGGAACTCTATCGCCGTGGTGATGATTCGTTTGGCGCGTTTTGGCGCCCCCAAGCAACCCTACTACCGCATCGTGGTCATCGAGAAAGACCGCGCCCGCAATGGCCGTTCCATCGAGGTCGTTGGCACCTATAACCCGCGTACCAACCCGGCCACAGTCGATCTGAAGCACGAGCGCATCGCCTACTGGCGCGGCGTGGGCGCGCAATTCACCCCCATCGTCGAAAAGCTGGTCGCCAAGAACCCGGCGCCCGTGCCCGCCGTAGCCTGATTTTTCCTCTTCCCCTAAGAGATATGCGCGCCATGCGTGGGCCGGTGCGCATCCAATTGGTGACGGCTATGGGTGTGTGCTGATAGCATGCGCGCACAGATTTAGGTCGTTCATTCTTGGTTGCCAATTCATGGCTGCCAAATTTTGGTCGTATCCGGTTAGGGGTAAGAGCATGACCCAGAATGCTTTGGTTCAAGTGGAAGATCTGTTACGCGAGATTGCGAAGGCTCTGGTAGATGAACCGGCAGCCGTCGAAGTGGAGAGCGAGGACCACGATGAAAACACGGTTCTCAAGCTCCGCGTGGCGCCGCAGGACGTGGGCAAGGTAATCGGCAAGCAGGGACGCACCGCCCGCTCGGTGCGCACGATCCTGGGTGCAGTCAGCATGAAAATGCACCACCGCTTTACGCTCGACATCCTGGAAGAAGACGAAGCCTGAGATGGCTTTTGCCCATCGATCCGCCCCCCTCGGGAGGCACAGATGACCGCGTCTGAACAGGCCGGACTTGCTGGACCCCCAGAGTCATGGGTTTGGCTCGCCCGCATTCGCCGTCCGCAAGGCCGCAAAGGCGAGGTCTTCGCCGACCTCCTCACCGATTTCCCTGAGAAATTTGCCGACCGCCGCCAACTCTGGCTGCTGACGGATGCTGCTGCTCCAAAGATCGAATCCAGTTCTGGACTGCGTCAAGACACAGTTCCACCCAAGCCGCAAGCGTCAGGGCATGACTTCAGTCGTGTCGTAAACGCCGCTAAAACGACACGGGCTTTAGCCCCTGCGGGAGGGTATCCGCGCGAAGCCGAGCTCATCGCCCACTGGCTGCACAAAGGCGGCGTGGTGCTCCACTTTGCCGGAATCGATTCGATCTCCGCCGCAGAAACCCTCAAAGGCCTCATCGTCGCCATTCCTCGCTCTGAGCGTGCCGCTCTGGCCGAAGACGAACTCTACATCGGCGACCTGATCGGCTGCACTTTAGTGGATGTAGCTCCAGCGGCCCCAGTGACCGTCGGCGAAATCGAAGAAGTAGACCGCACCGCCGGACCCGTAGCCCTTTTGGTGGTTCGCGGCATGACCGGCGAGATTCTCGTCCCCTTCGCCAAGAGTTATCTGCGTAACATCGACCTGGCCGCCAAGCGCGTAGAAATGGCCCTTCCCGAGGGCCTCACCGACCTGAACGCGCCGGGATAGTTCTGCGCGTTTATACTCATCCTTTTTTGCTGCTTCCCGTCATTTCTCGTGAGGGTAACCGACCCAGCGACGACCGTCACAACCATTGGCTAACAGTTTCGACAGGCGCGCTTCCGCAGGATGGTTCTCGTCCTTCAGGATGATCACGTTATCCAGAAGATAGCGGCCATCTTCTTGGATAAAGACATCTGCCACCCGCCAAAAATATGGTTTATCATGTGGCTCCTCCCACCGGAATCTCACGTATACGCGAACAGAACCATCCTTTCTCTGTTCAGATCTCTCAACACGGAATGATCGTGGGTCGGCTTCTTCATTGCCGCCCGAGAAGATTCCATCCTCAATCAATCCCGGCGGCTTCAAATCGGGTGCGCCAAACCGCCGGTCCTGGTCTTCCATGCAGGCGCCGTAATCGTCGATTCTTTTCAACAGGGTCTTGCCGAGATAGGGTGCGAAGACCTTCCAGTCCTCACCCGATGGGATATCCAGCGGATGGCGGGCTACAACCTGTTGGTTGAGGCCTTGAGCAAGAGCCGTCGGCTCGTTCGGTAGGCTCGATCCAATCCAGTGCGCTCCATCGCATCCCGCAAACAAGTATCCCGAAAGACGACGGTCGGCTGGTTTATCTTCAGGGTGGTCCACCCAATCGGAATCGTTGATATAGATCACATCGTCGACGAAAAACTGGCCGCTTTCTTGAATCATGACTGCTGCAACGCGCTTGCTCCACGGAGGATACTTCGGCAGCTTGAAGGTGAGTTTCACATATACACGCAACGAACCATCTTTTTGGGGAATAGTTTTCTCAATCTGGAAGGAAGCAGGTGTATTACCAATGCCTGTAAAGGCCATGGCATCGGAGTTCATTCCTTCCGTCAACTTAGGATATGGACTTTGTTGTTTCCAATCTGCCAGACACGCTCTTGAAAGATCGAATTTATGCCGCAATCCCTCGCTGAGATACGGTAGATAATCTTTCATCTCCGTGTCCTTGACAGTGCCGGACGGTTGACGAGCCACTAAATTTTTATAGAGGCTTTGGACAACTGTCGCGAATTGCTTGAGCTGGCCGGATGGCTCATTCTTACTGGCGGACTGGCCAAAAACCAAGGCCGCTGTGAACGATAGAATAAAGAAAAGCCGCGAGAAATTCATAACATCACATCGCTTTCAACATCAGATCGTAAACACTGAGTTTTCCGATCTTTGGCACCCACTGTCAACCATACTAGCTGCATACCGGTGATTGAGGACTAACTCGCCTCCCGCCGTATCGCCTCCAATATTTTTCTATCTTCTTCGCTCAGCGCCGCCCCCTCCAGCAAATCCGGCCGGTTGGCCAGTGTCTTTCTCAACTGCTGTTCCCTCCGCCAGCGGCGAATCTCCGCATGATCGCCAGTCAGCAAAGTCTCAGGAACCCGCAACCCGCCAAACTCCGCCGGCCGCGTGTAGTGCGGATAATCCAGCAGCCCTCCGGCGCCATGCTGCGAACGCGGAACCCCATCCTCGGCGATGGCAATCTCCGCATCCGCCACGCCAAAGCTCTCAAACTCGCCCGAAGCCTCATTGCCCAACACGCCCGGCACCAGCCGCATCGTCGCATCCATCACCACGGCGGCAGCCAGTTCGCCCCCGCTCAGCACATAGTCTCCAATCGACAGCTCCATGTCGCAATAAAGCTGATTGATCCTCTCGTCCACGCCCTCATACCGTCCGCAAATCAGCACCACGCGCTCCACGCCCGCCAGCTCCCGCGCCAAGCCCTGCGTAAATGGCCGCCCCTGCGCCGACAGCAGAATCACCCGCGTCTGCGGTTGGTGAGTGGAGGCTTCACGCACTACGGAAATACCGCAATCCGCGTCAGGCTCGTCCGTGTCGGTTTGCATTGTGTCAGGCTGCTCAATGTCAGAATGCACTGTGTCAGGTTGCTCTGTATCAGGGCACGACTTCAGTCGTGCCGCAACTGTCCCATCATCAATCAGGGCTTTAGCCCCTGAGGAAGACTCCCGCTCTGCCTTCGGCCCAATCCCCAGCGAAGCCAGCGCCTCAGCCAGCGGCTCAGGCTTCAGCACCATCCCCTCGCCGCCTCCAAATGGTCGGTCGTCCACCGTGCGATGCCGATCGTGAGTAAAGGCGCGTAGATCGTGCACCCCCACCGTCACTAGCTCCTCGGCCAGAGCCCGCCGCAGAATTCCGTTCTCGAAGATGCCGGCAAAGAAGCCCGGAAAGATAGTAACTATCTCGAATCGCATACCTATCGATGATAGCGGGTACTCCATCTCAAACGATTGCACACCATTACCCCTCACCCGAGCACAATGGAAGAATGACCAATGACCCGAGGAGCGGTTTTTGCTGACAGCTGACGGCTGAAAGCTGATCGCTATTGAAGGGTACCCCCCTCCCCCCCCCTTTTTATATTTTCAAAACCTTGCAGATAATTAATTCGGAACTCGCAGAACTTCCCGATTTCTAGTTACGCAATCACCGTTTCTTGGTACAGAATCACACAGATGTGTTCTACTGTTTGCCGACAGCTATGGCAGACTTTGAATCGTTGCTAAACCGCTGGCAATCAGCCGGCGTCCTGGATACGGTGGCAGCAAGCCGCATCCGCGCATGGGAATCGGAGCAGAAGCGCCCCGCCGGTTTGCAATGGCAGGGACTGGTCGCACTTATCCTCGGCGCAATCCTTTTGGCCTGTGGCGTGGCACTCTTTGTCTCCGCCCATTGGGACCAAATCGGTCCCGGCGCGCGCTTCGCCGTCGTCCTCTGTATGGTCAGCGTCCTTCACCTCGGCGGCAGTTGGGCGCGCAACCATTTTCGCAGCCTTTCGACAGCCTTGCACGCCGTAGGAACCATCTCCACCGGTGCCGCCATTTATCTGGTCGGCCAGATCTTCAACATTCAGGAGCATTGGCCGGCGGCGGTTCTGATGTGGGCTTTAGCCGCCTTGGCCGGATGGATTCTCCTCCGCGACGAGGCCCAACAAACCCTCGCGCTGCTCCTCGTCCCGGCCTGGATTCTCTCCGAGTTTTCCTACTACGCCGAAGGCCACATCGGCGAAAGCGTCTACGCTGGCCGCTTCCTGATCGTCTGGGCAGTTCTTTACCTTACGTTTTTTCTTGGCTCCAAGCGCAAAATTGCCCAAGGCATTCTCTTCGCGGTCGCGGCGATTGGCTCCATCGTTGGAATATGTATTCTGCTGGAAGGTTGGCGTTCCTGGGGCGATACCACTTATCTGCCACTCGGACTCCGCACTTGGGGCTGGGTAGACATCGCCGCGATTCCGCTCCTCTTTGCCGTCTTCAAATTCCGCAAGAGCGTGGTTCCCGTTGCCGTCGCAATCTGCTTCTCAATAGCATTGCCTTGGTGCAACCGAACCTGGATAGAGCATGAAACCTGGGGCTCCTACAACCGTAGTGAGCCCAATCTGGCCGCGCACGCATTGGTCGCCGCTTTCACTGTCTTCATCATCTGGTGGGGCGTTCGTCAGTCCTCGAAGGCTCTGGTCAACCTGGGCATCGTCGGTTTCGCCATCGCCGTCGGCTGGTTTTACTTCAGCGACATCATGGACAAACTTGACCGCTCGCTGGGCCTGATCGGCCTCGGCGTTCTCTTCCTGGTCGGTGGATGGCTTCTCGAAAAAACTCGCCGCAACCTCGTCGCCGGCATGAAAAAAGCGGAGATTCCCGCCACGACTTCTCAGGAGGCAGAATGAAATTCTCCAAAACCTCCATCATTTTGCTGGTAATTCAGTTGGCGCTCGTCTCCTCCATCGCAGCCAAGTATTACTACCAGCGTGCTCGCTGCCCGCGAGTCTGGGTGCGCACAGCAGCCTATGATCCCGATATGGTCATGCGTGGCCGCTACCTGAGCCTGCGTCTGACCGTGGACGGCTGTCAAAGTACGCTCCCGTCAGCCTTGCACGCCACTTTTCCGCGCAACGCCGACGGCACTACAAGCAAGGGCGGCTTCTCCGTCAACTGGCAAGGACCAGTTCAATTCCGCGCCAAGCTGAAAGTGGAAAACAACAAGCTGGTGGCCATTCGCATTCCCGAGGCCGACCTCACCTCAAAGGGTATGTACGTAACGGCCATGCCAGGATCGCCCTGCGATGCCCTGCGCCTCGCCGAGCCTGTCGACTTCTACATCGCCGAGCACGCCGTCGACCCGACTCCGCTCAAGCCCGGCCAGGAGCTGTGGATTGAAGTGACGGTCCCGCACAAGGGCCCGCCTCGTCCGCTTCAACTCGCGCTAAAGCAAGATGGAGCCTGGAAGCCGCTGGCCTTCCAATAGAGCGACCACTACAAGGTATGAAGCGAAAATACTCTAGCGCGACTTGAACGGCTGCACCGGCGCGGGCTGATCTGAGCCCACTTGGCCCGCCTTGATGTCTGCGACATAAAAGTTCTCCCCGCGCGTAGGACTGCCGGCGAGCCTGCGCAGCATCGCCAACTGGCCCACGTGGGTGAGCGCATCAGCCACCGGCCCTTGCAGCAATTGTTCGATTGAAGCGTGCAGCGGCCCGCCGGTCGCCAGAAAGGCATCCAAAGTTTGCAGCGACTCAAAAAATCTCTGCTTCTCCTCGGCCCATGCGCGGGGCTGAGTCGCCTTCCAGCGCTCCTGCCCTACAGCCGCACTTAGCGCCCAATCGAAGAGGTCGCCCATGTGGGCCAGGATCTGCACCGGCAAGCGTCCCGCTCCGGCAAAACCGGCAAAGTGATCCGGCGCGCCTCCCAAGGCACGTTCAGCTCGATAGGCCACGATGGCCAGCATGTAGCGCAGCAATTCGCGTTTCTCGTCCATACCCGACACTATAGCGCAAGCGCCTGCTCTCGGGAACAGGACACAGATCGACAATGAAATCCAGCTTCGTTTGGGTACTCCGGTCGCAAACCCTGCCTCTTGTAGTAAACTGAAAGTTCTGAGTCCAAACGCAGGAAACCACCATGTCTATTCATCCCGTAATGCAGCGCTTGGCCGACAAGCTCAAGCGCACCGACCTCCCCGAGTTTGTGCCTGGCGATCAGGTTCGCGTCCAAGTCAAGATCAAGGAAGGCGACAAGGAGCGCTTGCAGGCCTTCGAAGGTCTGGTCATCGCCATCAACAAAGGCCCGCAGGGCACGTTTACCGTACGCAAGATGAGCTTTGGCCAGGGTGTCGAGCGCATCTTCCCCTTCAACTCCAAAGTTATCGACAAGATCGAGAAGATTCGCAGCTACAAGGTGCGTCGCGCCAAGCTCTTCTACCTTCGCGGACTGCGCGGCAAGGCCGCCCGCCTCAAGGAAGTTGAACGCGTAGTGGTCAAGGCCTAAGCCCGAAGTTTCTCCCGTACGAAACGACCCCGGCCAAGGCCGGGGTCGTTTCGTTGAATCCGCTAACGCTCGATTGCAGAGAATCGTCAATCGGCGACCGAAGGGGCATATCTCAGCGCGACCTGCGTTCAACTGACCGCTGTGAGCTGGTAGCTGTAAGCTTATATAAGAACCAATGAACCCCACCGATCATGCCCGTCATCACGCCTTTCAGCAGACGCTTCTAAGCGCCCGCCGCACAATGGTGCTCAGCGAGATTCTAAAGCTGGCCCTGGACAGCTTCCGCTCCAGCAAGGTGCGCTTTGCCCTGACCGCGCTGGGCATGGTCATCGGCACCGCATCGGTGATTCTGGTGGTGACCATCGGCCTGACCGGCAAACAATTCATCTTGAGCGAAATCGAGAAGATCGGCACTAACTCGGTCGAACTCGAATACTCGGGCGGCGGTGCCGTGGGTGGAGACCGCGCCGTCTACAACGACTCGCTCACCCGCGAAGACGAGAAATACGTGCTGGCCGAATTGCCCAGCGTAATGTACTCCTCGCCGGTCATGGAGATGCATGCCCGCATCAGCTTCGGCGGAGGAATCACCAAGGACACGCTGGTGCTGGGCGTAAGCCCGCAATACCAACAGATCCGCAACCTGCTTTTGCCCCTCGGCCGATTCCTCGACGAGACCGACGACTCAGCCCACATCAAATGCGCGGTGGTCTCGGAGATCTTTGCCCATGACAGGTTTGGCAGCTCCGATGCGGCCGTTGGCGAGGAGTTCGAGATCAGCGGCATCCCTTTCACCGTCATCGGCGTCTTCAAGGAGAGTGTGGACACCTTTGGCGAATCCGAGATTCAGGACCGGACAATCCTGATTCCCTATTCGGTGGCCCGCTATTTCAGCGGATCGGAAAATGTGAAGCAGATTTACTTTTCCATGCGCAGCATGGACGAGGTTCCCGAAGCCGCCATCGAGATCAAGCGCATCGTTCAGGCGCATCACCGGCCTAACTCGGTTTATGAAACGCAAACCCTCAAGGAACTGCTGACCACAGCTGCGAGAATCGCCAACGCACTCACCGCGGTGCTGGTGCTGGTTGCCGCTGTCACTCTGGCGGTAGGAGGCGTGGGCATCATGAACATTATGCTGGCCAACGTGCGCTCCCGCATCCGCGAGATCGGCATCCGCAAAGCCATGGGCGCCACTTACCGCGAGATCAAGCTTCAGTTTCTGGCTGAGGCGGTCATTATCTCGCTTGTCGGCGGCATTGGAGGCACCATTGTGGGGCTCTCAGTGCCGCTCTCGATCCGTTTCTTCACCAATTACGCCCTGCCGATATCGAGCTGGTCGGTCGTAATCGCCTTAGCCGCGGCCACGCTGGTAGGCATAGTTTTCGGTACTGTCCCTGCCACTCGTGCCGCCCAGATGGACCCGGTGGAGTCCTTGAAGTATGAATGAGCCCAACAGTCCGCAGTCCGGTCCCGGGGGAGACCTGGAGGTTAGCCCAAGCAAAGGTCCAAACTTGGTCCTGCTCTATGGGTTGCTTCTCCTCGGCCTGGCTGCGGCCACCGGCTTCGCCCTGCTGATCGTTCTGCCTTTCTATCACCGGCGATAGATGCCTGTCTGTGAAAAATCCGTGCGCGGCGAATCTTGCCTGATCCACTCGGCCGATTGGCGAAACCAAGCCTTTAGATTGGTTGAAAGATACTTGGTCCATGCCGGCTGCTCTTCGCCGCGTTCCTTGGCAAAGCGGGCCAGCGCATAACCAAAGACCGTCTCTGGAAGGTAGCCCAGCCTGCTCATCGACCATCCCCGGCGACCACCTCCCTGATATTTACGAAAATTTCCGGATGCGTTCGCCGTGAAGACTCCCAGACCGAGATAGACGGTAACGAGGTCGGCCAGCGGCCCCAGATCTTTGGTGTCACGTTGCAAGTGACCGCCGTCGAGCAGAACCACATAGCCTAACTCGTGCGCCAGCGTAGCCACCAATGTGAGGGTATCGTTCAACAAAGAGCTGTTGACGGCTACGATCGGGCGCTCCTCGCCGTTGCCGCAAATATATCGGCTTGCCGACTCGTTTCGCATGCCGCTTTGGCTATAGACGGGCAGCATCTCAACCAGTTCGTTGCTGTCGCGTTCTATTACTGAATCGGGGCTGAGGGCGAGTTCAACCGGCCCCGGATTCATGCCTATGCTGTAATCGGGCTCCATCTCGGTCAGTGCGTTGGTGGTCGGAATGACAGCAGTATCGGTGTCGATTGCGAGTTCAACCTTGCTGGGGCTCACGCCCATATAGCCGCAGACGCGGCGAAAGAGGGCTTTCAGTGCCGCTTCACTCGCATCCCATGGATCGGGAAAAAACTCATCGGTGGGCAGAACAACGGTGGCGTTCTGCAACCGGCTCGATCCCAGCATTCTGCTCAGGCGGCCAAAACCCTCGTCCACCCACAAACGCTCTTCTTCCGTCACAGGCAACTTGGTTCCGAAGCCAAACATGGCTTTCATCTTATCGCGTGAAAGGACTTTCACGCATTGGATTTCGGCGCAATCATGAGACCGCCAGTCACTCCCGCGGATTCTCTTCGCGCCCGGCAATCAGCACCGGAATCCCATCCACAATAGGGTAAGAGCGGCCACACCTTGCACAAACCAGCTTGCTCTCATCCAGACCAAGCCCACCCAGGCAGGCCGGGCAAGCCAATTGATCTACGACGGAAGCGTCGAAGGTGCAAAGTTTGTGGAAATTTTCAGGCATGCAGCGCTACTGAATAATCGTTCCGGGGCCGGCTGCTGAGTCGCCAGGTTTGGATGGAGCACCGCCAAGCTCGGGGCGGCGGGCAAACTCCTGCTCAATGCGCTCGATGGTGCCCGCCTTGGCAAACTCATAGGCTACGCGAATGCCGTTGAAGATGGCGCGGTCATTCGAGGAGCCGTGGCCGATGATGCACACTCCGCGCACCCCTAGCAGTGGCGCTCCGCCATACTCGCGATAATCCAGCCGACGGCGGAATTCGTTGAACGCCTGCCGCGAAAGCAGCGCACCCACCTTGGCGGTGACAGTGCGGGTGAGCGACTCGCGCAGCACATCGCGCACAAAGCGGCCTACGCCCTCACTGGTTTTGAGAGCCACGTTGCCTACAAAGCCATCGCAGACAATTACGTCCGCCAGACCGCTGAAGATGTCGCGCCCTTCCACATTGCCGATGAAGCGAATAGGCAGGGTCTTCAGTAGCGGAAATGCCTCGCGGGTCAGGTCGTTGCCCTTGGTCTCTTCCTCGCCGATAGAGAGCAGGCCCACGCGCGGATTCTCGATTTTAAGTACGCTGCGGGCATACATCTCGCCCATCACTGCGAACTGCGCAAGATTCTGCGCCTTGCAGTCCACGTTGGCACCCACATCCAGCAGCACGCACGGATTTCCAGTCGAGCTGGGCATCGGCGTCGCGAGAGCCGGGCGGTCTACGCCGGGCAGCGCGCCCAGCACCATCTTGGCTGTGGCCATGGCCGCGCCCGTGTTGCCGGCAGTCACAAAACCGGAAGCCTTGCCCTCGCGCACCAGCTTCAATCCCACGCGAATCGAGCTATCTTTTTTGGTGCGTACCGCATGCACCGCCTTCTCCTCCATCCCGATCCGTTCGGAAGCATGGTGGATGACGATGGGCAGATCTTCGTTCTCGAGGTGCTCGTCCAGAAGATCGCGCAACTCGGGCTCAGGCCCAATCAGATGGACCCGCACAGGCAGCGCGCGGCAGGCGAGGATCGCGCCGCGAATCTCCGGCTCTGGAGCCTTATCGGTGCCTACAGCATCAAGCGCAATGTCGATGAGCACAGGCACTGAAGTTTACTTGGCTGCTTCTTTTACATCAACCACGGCGCGGCCCTTATACTCGCCGCATTTGGGGCAGGCGCGATGAGGCAGCTTCTTCTCGTGGCAGTTGGAACACTCGGAGACCCCAACAGCCGTCAAAAAGTCGTGAGAGCGGCGAAGTGCGGTGCGGCGCGTCGAATGGCGCCTCTTCGGATTCGGCATGACTAAAATTCCTTTCGTCTCTGAGCCCGCTTTGGACCATTCAGTCCCGGTTCCGGCCGGCTTCAGGCCGCACGGAACCCTGTCTGCCTTACGGCGCGGGCGGAGCACCCTCAATTTCTTTGGGGGCTGTTGTCCTTGGACTCAATCCGGCCGCGAAGGCCTGCCAGCGCTTCCCAACGGGGGTCGCTCGGACCCACTTCGCAGGAGCAGTTCTGGCTGTTGCGGTTTACTCCGCAGCGCGGGCAAAGTCCCTTGCAGTCAGGCTTGCAGAGCGTTCTCACCGGCAGGGACAAAAGCACCTGCTCACGTAGCACATCCTCAAGCGCAAGACTGTCTCCTTGATAATAACCGATTTCCGTCTCGGGCGCAGTAATGGACCGTTCCGGCGCTTCAGTGTCGGCACTGGCGGGCCTGAAGATCAGGTCGTAGTCGGCCCCCAGCGGAATCTCGACCGGCTCGACGCAGCGGGCGCATGGAACCTGAAAGCTGCCGGCAAAGTTGCCCCTTAGCCTGATGTCGGCCACAATGTCGCGCGGTCCCCGGTGCTCGTGCAGCACTTCAGCCCGGCCTGCGGCAGCCAGCGACCCCTTCTGCTCGGCCTCGTCACCCAGATCGACCGCCCCTGGAGCCAGTTTCAGGTCGAAGTCGATCGGCTCCTTTTCCAGTTCGCTTACCCTGAATTCCATGCTATGAGCCTACGGCGCGGAAAGCGGGCCGTCAATGTGCGTCGCATTCGCACCAATCATGCAACCTTCGTTTTATGGAACACGGCTATTCTGGGAGCAGGCTGGAAAGCGAAATCGGCAAGCCGCGAGGTGATCATGCGCATCAGAGATGCTGTTCCCACGGACTTTGACGAGATCACGGCAATTTATAACGAGATTCTCACGAACTCGACCGCCATCTACAATGACCGTCCGGCCACCTGTCAGGATCGGCTGGCATGGCGGAACGCGCGTCTGGCACAAGGCTATCCCGTGCTGGTGGCAGCCGCCGGCAGCAAGATTGCGGGATTTGCCAGCTTCGGAGATTTTCGCCCTTGGCCCGGCTATCGATTTACGGTCGAAGGCACTGTGCACATTCATTCCGGGTCGCGCGGGCGCGGAATTGGCGCTCAGCTGCTGAAAGCTTTAATTCAGCGTGCGAAGACGCTCGGCAAGCACACCATGATCGCCGGTGTGGACTCGGAGAATGCGGTATCTCTTCGCTTTCTCGAGCACTTCGGCTTCGAGCGGGCCGGCTGCCTGCGCGAGGTCGGACACAAGTTCGATCGCTTCCTCGATCTCGTTTTCCTGCAATACTGGATCACTCCGCCAGCCACTGGCGACGGCGCAATTGCTTCGGAAGCCGCTGCCCGCTCTTTAGGGCAATCGCAGGAACAGTAGGCAATTTTCATATCCAGTTCCAGAGTGTTTGGGGTAATTATATGCAAGGTTTTGAAAATATAAATAGGGGGGAGGGGGTGTCTCTTCTCCGAATGCAGAATTTCGTATTGAGCAGTCCGAGAGGTCGACCTGCTTTGAGGATAGCTGTATGGCAGAAATAATCTGCAAGATGCATTTCATGCGGTTGCCGCTTCACTCCGAAATCTGCCGCGAAACCCCATCCGCTGTGTTCTAGAATTGCGATAAGGGCGCGGGCTCCTGATCGTTGTGTCCCTGCTCCGTTTGACGCCCATGACCCAGACCGCAAATCCATCCCCCAAGCTCGAATCCGCTCTCCGTTTCCACCTTGCAACCGACGCCGAGCGGCCGCGGCTGATTTCGCTTATCAACGCCGCATTCTCCGTCGAGTCTTTCTTTGACGGCACGCGCACTGACGAAGAGCGCCTTGCCGCAATGATGCGCAAGGGCGACATCCTCATTGCGGAAAATGCTTCCGGCGAGCTTCTGGGCTGTGTTTTTACTGAAGTACGCGGCGCGCGCGGCTACCTCGGCCAGCTCGCGGTCGACCCCGCCCACCAGCGTGCTGGCCTGGGCCGCCTGATCCTCGAAGCCGCCGAAGATCATCTCCGCCGCCAGAGATGCGAGGGCGTCGACATCACGGTTCTCAGCCTGCGCCCCGAATTGCCAGCGATTTATCGCCGCCTTGGCTTTGTCGAAACTGGGACAGAGGAGTTTCACCCATCCGTTCCGCTGAAGCCCGGCCTCGAGTGCCACTGCATTGTTATGTCGAAGCAGTTCTAATACACAGTTATATTTCGCTTGATTCAGGGAAAAGAGGCAAAGGCCAGGCCTGAAGTCCTCGTAAATTTGCTCTTTTCAGGGGGTTTCAACCCAATGTCACTTACTTTGCACTTGTGTTGCAATCGAGTGTCTCCCTGGATAGTATTTTCCGGAGCCCCACACGGCTCGCGGGTAGGTGCGCGTTTTACTTCGTTTGGGTAGTTTGGC
>Ga0187847_10001369_pt1 | contig 22148 bp, 16 predicted proteins | sample June2016WEW_4_10_FD_132458 | JGI IMG/M metagenome (GOLD analysis project Ga0187847, IMG submission 132458) | Peatland microbial communities from SPRUCE experiment site at the Marcell Experimental Forest, Minnesota, USA - June2016WEW_4_10 | ecosystem: Environmental > Terrestrial > Soil >...
GCAGGGAGTGGACACCGTCTTTGGCCTCCCCGGCGGCGCGATCCTGCCGGTCTACGACCCCCTCATCGACTCGAGCATCCGCCACATCCTGGTGCGTCACGAGCAGGGCGCCGGCCACATGGCTGAGGGCTACGCCCTGGCAACCGGCCGGCCCGGCGTCGCCATCGTCACCAGCGGCCCCGGGGCCACGAACATTGTCACGCCCATCGGTAACGCCCACATGGACTCGACGGCCCTCGTCGTCATTACCGGCCAGGTGGCGACGGCCGCCATCGGCACCGACGCCTTCCAGGAGTGCGACATCACCGGCATCACGATGGGCATCACCAAGCACAACTTCCTCGTCCAGTCGGCCCAGGAGCTGCCGCGGGCCGTTGCGGCCGCGTTCCATCTCGCCACCACCGGCCGTCCCGGCCCGGTGCTGATCGACGTGCCCAAGGACGTCAGCCAATCGAAGATGGACTGGTGGTACCCGTCGAGCGTCGAGGAGTTCGACCTGCCGGGATATCGTCCCGAGGTGGCGATCGACCAGGGAGCCGTCGATCGGGCCGTGGCCCTGATCGCCGCTTCGAGCCGGCCGGTGCTCTACGTCGGGGGCGGGGCGCTCAAGTCTCACGCCGCGGCGGAGCTGCTGGCCTTCGCCGAGCGCACCAACATGCCCGTCGTCACCACCCTGATGGCGCGCGGCGCCTTCCCCGACTCGCACCCCCAGCACCTCGGCATGCCTGGCATGCACGGCATGTACACGGCCGTCACCGCCATCCAGCGCTGTGACCTGCTGGTCTCACTGGGCGCGCGCTTCGACGACCGCGTGACGGGCAAGATCTCCACCTTCGCGCCCGACGCCAAGGTGATCCACGTCGACATCGACCCGGCGGAGTTCAACAAGGTTCGCCGGGCCGACGTGGCGCTGCAGGCCAACGTGGCCGACGCGCTGCGGGCCTTGGACGCGTCGAGCGCGACGCCAAAGTCGCTGGACGGGTGGTGGACGCAGTTGCGGGCCTGGCAGGACGAGTTCCCGCTGGCCTACGACGAGCCGGACCTCACGGGACCGCTCCGTCCCCAGTTCGTCATCGAGTCGATCGCCCAGCGTGCCGAGCCGGGCACCATCGTCACCGCGGGCGTCGGTCAGCACCAGATGTGGGCGTCGCAGCATTGGAAGTTCGAAGAGCCCGGCACCTTCATCAACTCCGGCGGCGCCGGGACCATGGGCTTCGGCGTGCCGGCCGCGATAGGGGCCAAGGTCGGCCGGCCCGACAAGACCGTGTGGTGCATCGACGGTGACGGCTGCTTCCAGATGACGGCCCAGGAGATGGTCACCGCCCGCTCCCACGGGATCAACATCAAGGTGGCGATCCTCAACAACGCCAACCTCGGCATGGTGCGCCAGTGGCAGGAGATGTTCTACGACGAGCGCTACAGCCAGGTCTACCTCTCGGCCGACCTGCCCGACTACGTGAAGTGGGCCGAGGCGATGGGCTGCGCCGGGCTGCGCGCCACCAACGTCAAGGAGATGGTCGACGTGATCGACGAGGCCAACAAGATCAACGACGTGCCGGTCGTGATCGACTTCCGCACCGACGCCTCGGAGAAGGTCTTCCCCATGGTCGCCGCCGGAGCGAGCAACGACGACATCATGACCTACCAGGGCTTCCGGACCGAGGCGTGACCCCTCCCGAGCCCTACCTGGGCGCCACCGACCACACGCCGGTTCGCCTGCACATCCTCTCGGTGCTGGTGGAGAACAAGGCCGGCGTGCTCGCGCGCATCGCGGGGCTCTTCGCGCGTCGGGGCTTCAACATCTACTCCCTGGCCGTGGCGCCGGCCGAGAGCGACGCGAGGTTCTCGCGGGTGACGATCGTGGTCGACGCCGAGACGACGCCGCTCGAGCAGATCGTGGGCCAGCTGGACAAGCTCGTGAACGTCGTCGCCATCACCGACCTGGCGCCGAAGAACGCCGTCGAGCGCGAGTTGCTGCTGGCGACGATCAAGACCGACGTCGACAACCGCACGTCGCTGCTCGACGTCATCGCGCACGCCGGGGCCGCGATCATCGACGTCGACGCCTCGTCGGTGACGGTGATGCTCACGGCGACGCCCGACGGCTGTGACGAACTGGAGCGGGCCCTCGAGAGCTACTCCAAGCTCGAACTGCACCGGACCGGTCGGGTGGCACTCCCTAGACTTGGCAAAGTCACGTCGGCCCCCTAGTCGACCTACCAGAAGGACAGCCATGACCACGATGTACTACGAGAAGGACGCCCAGCCCGAGCTGCTCAAATCCAAGAAGATCGCGATACTGGGCTACGGCTCCCAGGGCCACGCCCACGCGCTCAACCTTCACGACAGCGGGTACGACGTGCGGGTGGGACTGCGTCCCGAGTCGTCGTCGGTCATCAAGGCCGAGGACGCCGGATTGCGGGTGCTCGGCATCGCCGAGGCGTGCGCCGAGGCCGACGTCATCATGGTGCTGGTGCCCGACACCGAGCAGAAGCGCACCTACGACGCCGAGATCGCGCCCCAGCTCAGCGCCGGCAAGTGCCTGTTGTTCGCGCACGGCTTCAACATCCGCTTCAACCTGATCAACCCGCCCGACGACGTCGACGTCGCGATGGTCGCCCCCAAGGGACCCGGCCACCTCGTGCGGCGCACCTACCTCGAGGGCGGCGGCGTGCCGTCGCTCGTCGCGGTGCACCACGACGCCACCGGCCACGCGCACGACATCGCGCTGGCCTACGCCCACGGCATCGGGGCGACCCGGGCCGGGGTGCTCGAGACGACCTTCACCGAGGAGACCGAGACGGACCTCTTCGGTGAGCAGGCCGTGCTCTGCGGCGGGGTGACGGCCCTTGTGCGCGCCGGGTACGAGACCCTTGTCGAGGCCGGCTACCAGCCCGAGAGCGCGTACTTCGAGTGCCTGCACGAGCTCAAGCTCATCGTGGACCTGATGTACGAAGAGGGCATCACCGGCATGCGCTTCTCGGTCTCGGACACGGCCGAGTACGGCGACCTGACCCGGGGGCCGAGGATCATCGACGAGCGGGTCAAGGCCGAGATGAAGAAGATCCTCACCGAGATCCAGGACGGCTCCTTCGCCGCGGAGTGGGTCAAGGAGAACGAGATCGGCCGTCCGCGCTACCGCGAACTGCGCGACGCCGGCAAGAAGCACCCGATCGAGGACATCGGCAAGAAGCTGCGCGCCATGATGCCCTTCGTCTCGGCCGGCAAGCAGAAGGTCAGCGACATCTCGGGCGGCGACACCGACTAGTTCGCTCCGGTCGGCCCGTCTTCGCACGAAGGTCCGATGGTCTCTTGGTACTGTGACCGACGAGGCGCCGTCCGGGCGCCGCGCCGAGGGGGCGACAATGCAGCTGACGATCATCGGGGCCGGGGCGATCGGCGGAACGATCGGCGCGCACATGGCCCGGGCCGGGCACGACGTGGTCCTCTGCGACACCGACCGCGACCACGTCGCGGCGATCAACCGCGACGGATTGCACATCGAGGGGCCGGTCGAGAACTTCACCGTCCGGGTCGCGGCGATCACGCCCGACCAGCTGCCCGGCCAGATCGAGCACGTGGCCATTGCCGTCAAGAGCCACCATACCGAGTCGGCGGCGGAACTGGTGCGTGGGCGCATCGCCCCCGGCGGCTACGTCGTCAGCTTCCAGAACGGCTTCACCTCCGACGTGCTGGCGAGCGCCGCCGGGCGGGAGAACCTGATCGTCAGCTTCGTCAACTTCGGGGCCGACGTCCTGGCCCCGGGGCGCATCATGCAGGGCAACGTCGGGACGTTTCGCATCGGCGAGCCCTACCGCCACGAGATAACCCCTCGGGTCCGCGACCTGGCCGAGGCGCTGCCCTACGCCGTGGCGACGGACAACATCATGGGTTACCTCTGGGGCAAGGAGGCCTACGGCGCGATGCTCTACGCCGGCGCGGTCTCGGACCTGTCGATCGCCGATTCGCTGGAGGATCCGCGCTACCGCACCCTGATGCTGGCCATCGCCAACGAGGTGCTCGCGCAGTCGCCCGTCGAACCCGAGGGCTTCGACGGCTTCGAGCCCGATGACCTGGAGGGTTCGCTGGCCCGCCTGGTCACCTTCAACCGACAGAGCGCCAAGTCCCACAGCGGCATCTACCGCGACCTCATGGTCCGCAAGCGAAAGACCGAGGTGGACGATCTGCTGCGCGACCTACATGGTCCGCTGGTCGATTACGTCGGCGAGCTGATCCACGCGATCGAACGCGGCGAGCGCACCTGCGAGGTCGCCAACCTCGACCTGCTCGCGACTTGCGAACGGACCGACCGGCTGGGCCGGCCGCTCAACGCCGTGGTCGAGGTGATCCCGTCCCCGCGCCGCTCGCCCGAGGGGCCGCTGCACGGTCTCGCCATCGCCGTGAAGGACCTCGTGGACGTCGAGGGCGTCGTGCGCGGCAGTGGCAATCCCCACGCGATGACGGGCGCCCCCGCGACCCAGGACGCCGCGGTCGTGTCGTCACTTCGCGCGCTGGGGGCCGACGTCTACGCGACGACGACGTTGCTCGAGTACGCGGCCGGCGCCCTGCACCCCGGCGTCCCCGAGGCGATGAACCCCTACGACCGACGACGCAGCGCCGGAGGTTCGAGCGGCGGCTCGGCCGCGCTCGTGGGGGTGGGCGCGTGCGAGGTGGCGATCGGCACCGACACCGGTGGCTCGATCCGCATACCGGCGCACTACTGCAACGTCGTGGGCTTCAAGCCCAGCTACGGGGCCCTCGACGTCGCGGGGGTGCAGGCGCTGTCGCCGTCGCTCGACCACGTGGGGCTGCTGGCCCGAGACGTCGCGATGACCGAGCGGGTCTATGGCGCGTTGCGACACGAGGCGCCCGAGTCGGCCCCGCGGCGCTTGCGCATCGGGGTGGCGAGCGATCAGTTCCGCGTTGACATTCTCTCGAGCGACGTGCGAACGGTCCTCGACGAGGCCCTGACACGTCTGCGCGCCGGCGCCGACGTGGTGGACGTCGACGGGACGGCCCTCGCGCAGATCCGCGCCACCTTCGACGACATCATCCTGTACGAGGCCTGGCAGGTGCACGGCGCCCAGGTCGAGCGTGCCCCCGACCACTTCGGCCCCGAGACGCTGCGTCTCCTGCGGACGGCGTCGCACGTGAGCGAGGCGGCCTACCACGAGGCCCTGGCCGAACGGGCCCGCCTGCTGCCCGCGGCGCAGTTGCTCTACCGCGACGTCGACCTGCTGGCGACGCCGGCCGCCCCCTTCGTGGCGCCGGTGACGACGCCGCCGATCGACACGCCCGACGGCGAGAGCGAGGGCTACTTCACGGGCCCCTTCAATCTCACGGGCGACCCGGCGCTGGTGCTGCCCTGCGGCTTCGATCCCGAGGGGCTGCCGATCGGCCTGCAGCTAACGGCCGCCATCGGCCACGACATGTCGCTGCTCGCCTGCGCGCGAGTGGTCGAGGGATTGCTCGGCCTGACGTGGCGAGCGCCGGCCGCTTCGTAGATTCGCGGCGAGGAAACTACTGTGACAGGGGGCGTGGGGGTCAACGTGGTCGGTCCGGTCATCATCGGTAGTGAACGCAGCGAGGCCGGCCTCGCGGCCGCCATGGCGCTGTTACGCCAGGGGGCCAGCGCGCTCGACGCGGTGGAGGCGGCGTTGCGGCGCTGCGAGGACAACCTCGACGACCACTATGTCGGCACCGGGGGATTGCCGAACGCCCGCGGCGAGGTCGAACTCGACGCGTCACTCATGGTCGGCTCGAGTAGGGCCTTCGCGGCGGTGGGAGCGGTGCGTAATTTCCCCCATCCGATCTCCATCGCGCGCGCGGTGCTCGAAAAGCTCCCCCAGCATTGCTTGCTGGTGGGCGAGGGGGCCGAGCTCTTCGCCGAGGAGCAGGGTTTCGCCCGGGCCGATCTTTTGACCGAGGAGTCGAAGCGGCTCTTCCTTGAGGCGCTCGTACCCAACGACGATGCCGTGGAAGGTGAGAACACCGACGCCGCGCCGGGCGACGACGCCTATCGCGCCTCGGCGCTCGAGTTGGTGCGCCGGTTCCATCCCCACGCGGGACCCTGGGGCACGATCAACGTGATCGCGCTCGACGAGCACGGCGAGATGGTGGTGGGCGTGTCGACGAGCGGCTACCCCTGGAAGTATCCCGGGCGCGTGGGCGACTCGGCATTGCCCGGGGCGGGTAACTACTGCGACCTGCGCTACGGCGGGGCCGCGTGCACCGGACGGGGCGAGTTGAGCATGAGGGCGACGGGGGCGCGCATGATCGTCGACGCGCTGGCGCGCGGTGACGGGCCCGAACAGGCCTGTCGCGCGATGCTGGCCGAGGTGCGCGCGTTGCCCGACGAGTTCCGCGCCGAGCTGCGCGCGCTCTGCCTCACCCCCGACGGCCGTCACGGCGGCGCGGCCGGTCAGCCCGGGTCGACCTACAACGTCATGACCGCCACTGGCGACCTCGAGGTCAGGGACCGCGCGTCGCTGTGAAGATCTTCATCTCCTCGGACATGGAGGGCACGGCCGGCGTCGTCGACTGGGACCACGTGGCGCCTGGAGGACGGCTCTACGAGTACTACTGCGAACTCTTGACGAGAGAGATCAACGCGGCCATCGACGGCGCAGTTAAGGCCGGCGCCGACGAGTTCGTGGTCAACGACTCGCACTCCAAGATGGCCAACCTGCGTCCCGACGCCCTCTCGGGCTCGGCCCGTTACATCTCGGGCCGGTTCAAGCCGATGTACATGATGCAGGGCCTCGACGAGAGCTTCGACGCGGTCTTCTTCGTCTCGTACCACGGCTCCATGGGCAGCCGATCGTCCACCCTGTCGCACACCTACTTCCCGACGGCCTTCGCCGAGGTGACCATCAACGGCCACGTCGCGGGCGAAGCCGGCATCAACGCCCTCGTCGCGGCGGCCTGCGGGGTACCGGTCGTTTTGGTGACGGGCGACGCGACGACGGCCCGCGAGCTCGAGCCCTTCGCGCCGAGCGCGCAGGCGGTCGTCGTCAAGGATTCGATCTCGCGCTTCGCCGCCGACTCGGTGCACCCGCAGGTGGCCTGTTCGATGATCTTCGACGCGGCGGCGCGGGCGACGGCCGGGGTCGCCTCGGCGCCGCCCGTGTCGATCGCCCTGCCGGCGACGATGGACATCACCTTTCGCACCGGCGACTACGCCGAGCTCGCGTCGCGCGTCGGCGGCGTCGAGCGAACCGGTGACCTGCGCGCGCAGATCGTGCACGGCGACCCGCTCGAGCTCTACCGCACCTTCATCACCGTCGTGCTGCTCTGTCGGGGCCTGGTCGAATAGTCGCCTAGAGCGTGGCGAGGAAGTCGCGCATCACCCGTTGGAAGAGGTCGAACTCCTCGATCTGGGGCGAGTGTCCCGATTTCTCGAAGATCACCAACTGCGCGTTGGGCAGCAGCGACGCGATCGTCTCGGCCGATTCGACCGTCGTCACCCAGTCGGTGCGTCCGACGGTGACGAGCGTCGGGATCGTCACGGCCGGCAACCGGTCGCGCAGGTCGTAGTCGGGCATGTTGTGCTGGAAGCACCAGTTGTGGGCCTCGTAGCGGTAGAAGCCGGCCTCGACGCTCTTCTTGGACTTGACCGGGTCGTACTCGAAGTCGTAGAGCGGGATGATCTCCTCCCAGCGGTCCTTCAGGTCCTGGTTGTCGCGGATCTCGCCGCGCCAGTAGCGGTTGAAGTTCTCCCAGTTGATCTCGACGCGGGTCTGGGTGCGCGCGTTGGCGAAGGCCCGCTCCAGGAAGCTGGCGTCGGCGCTGGTGTCGCGCAGGATCATCGCGCGAGTGTGCTCGGGGTAGGCGATCGCGTACTCCATCGCGATGAGGCCCCCGTAGGATCCGCCGGCGATGACCACTTGGTCGACGCCGATCCACTGGCGCAGGCCGTCGACGTCGGCGGCCCACTGCTCGTGCGAGAAGGGCGGCGTGCCCTCGCTCGTCCCGCAGCCTCGCGCGTCGAAGACGACGACCTGGAAGATGTCGCTCAGCGGGCCGAAGGTCGCCTTGGGCTCGCCCAGGGACCCGATGCCCCCTCCTCCGTGGTGGGCGATCAGGACCGGCAGGCCCGGGTCGCCGAGGACCTCGACGTTCAGTTCGTTGTCGTTGATGACCACCCGCACCTGTTCTCCTTCTCTCGCTACGCCCCTTGCGCGTCGATCCATTGGTTGACGATCATCTCGAGCACGTCGAGCGGCACGGCCCCGTTGCCGAGCACGGCGCCGTGGAAAGCGCGGATGTCGAAGCGCTCCCCGAGGCGCGACATCGCCACCGCGCGCAGCCGCTCGATCTCGCGCCGTCCGATCATGTAAGCGAGGGCCTGGCCCGGCCAGCCGATGTAGCGGTCTATCTCGTTGGCCACGTTGGCCGAGGTGGTGGCGGTGTTGTTCCACATGTAGTCGAAGGCCTGCTGGCGGCTCCAGCCGTAGAAGTGCATGCCGGTGTCGACGACGAGGCGACAGGCCCGCAGCGCGTCGAAGGAGAGCATGCCCAGGCGCGTGAGGTCCGAGCTGTAGAGGCCCATCTCGTCGGCCAGACCCTCGCTGTAGAGGCCCCAGCCCTCGACGTAGCCGCAGACCTGCGCGTCGAGGTAACGGCGGTAGTCCGGCAGGTCACTCAGGGTCTGGGCGCTCGCTATCTGCAGGTGGTGGCCGGGCGTGCTCTCGTGAAAGGCCAGGGCCTCGTACTCGTAGGTGAATCGCTCCTGGGGATCGATGGTCAACACGCAGTGCGCGCCCGGGCGGCTGCCGTCACTGGCGGGGGGACGGTAGTGCGCGAGGGCGGCGCTCTTGGCCTCGATGGGGTGGATCTCCTCGATCACGCAGTCGGCGATTCGGTAGGCGGGGAACCACTGGTCGCGCGCCGCCTCGGCCCGATCGAGAGCCCCCTGCACCACGGCGACGATCTCGTTCGACGTGTGAAAGCGCAGCGCGGGGTCGTGACGCAGTCGCGTGAGGATGGTCGCCACGTCGCGTTCACCGAGCACCCGTTCACCAAGTTCGCTCCACTGGGCCTGCATCGCGTCGATGCGGTCCAGTCCGATCCGATGTATCTGCTCGGGGGAGAGGTCGGTCGTGGTGTGGCGGCGAACGGCCTGGCGATAGGAGACGTCGCCGCCGGGGACGAAACAGAGCCCGACGTGGTCATTGTCCCGCCCGACCGGCAGCATCTCGTGGGCCATGAGGTCGCACAGTCGTTGCATCGCCGGACGCACCGATCGTGTGACGATGTCGCGGGTCTTTTCGAGCAGCTCGTCTCGCGCCACCTCCACGCCGGTTGTCGGATTGGCGAGGAGGTCCTGCTCGATTCCCAACTCGAGGTGGCCCCGCAGTTGGTCCAGCGCGCGAGTGATGCCCGTCACGCTCGAGTGGCGCCCGTCGGCGTGGGCCTGCGCGTAGCGTTCGGAGATCGCGTCGAAGTAGGGGCCGAGTCCGCTCAGACGCGCGAGGTAGTCCTGCGCGCCCTCGTCGTCCTTGGCGCCCGCCGCCGGGACGCACATGAAGACCATTGCGTGCGGGCTCGAGTAGCTCTCGGCGCCGCAGTCCTTCTCCCAGATTCCTTCCTCCAGGTCCGTGCGTGCCCCCCAGGCCAGGCGGGCCAGCACGGCGGCGTTGATCGAATCGGCCTCGGAGAGATCCTCGCGAGCGAGCGCCCCGACGCGGACTTCGAGGTCCAGGAGTTGCCGCGCGCCCGCGGCGCTGCCGGCGCGGCTGGGGTCGCTCAGCAGCGCGTCGTAGCCCGTGACGCCGAGCAGGGTCGCCGAGAGGGGGTCGAGCGTGTTTTGCACCTCGAAGAACTCGTCGCTGAGTTCGACGAGCCGCTCGTGCGCGCCGCTCACGAGCGATCGGCCTTGTCGAGACGGTAGGGACCATCGCCGAGCATCCGCCACAGTTGCTCCCAGGCCCGCATGCCCTCGCGCAGCCGGCGGATCCGCATGAACTCGTTGGGGGCGTGCAGCTTCTCGTCGGCCGTCGAGAAGGAAAAGAAGAGGGTCTTGGCCTTGAGCACCTGCTCGAACAACGCGGTCGCGGGCAACGTGCCCGCGATGCAGGCGAGCAGCACCTCCTGGCCGGGGTAGACCAGCTCGAGCGCCCGGGTGGCGCTCTTGATCGCGGGGTGGGTCGCCGAAATCGTGTAGGCCGGTATGCGGCTGGTGTCACGTCGGACTTCGACGACGAGTCCCGGGGTGAGTTGTCCCATCACGTGGGCCTCGAGGGCGTCGAGCACGTGGTCGGGGTCCTGGCCGGGGACGAGCCGGCACGAGATGTGGGCCTGGGCCACGTGGGGGATGACGGTGTACTTTCCGCCGCCCTCTATGCCGTTGACCTCGAGGGTCGGCCGCTCCCAGAGCCGTTCGATGGTGGAGTAGCCCGGTTCGCCGAAGGTCTCGACGATCCCGAGGTCGCGCCGGTACTGCTCCTCGTCGAAGGTGACGGCGCCCAGTTCGGCGCGTCGCGAGTCGCCCAGTTCGGTCACGCCGTCGTAGAAGCCCTCGACCGCGACCGACCCGTCGTTGGCGTGCAGGCTCGCGACGATCTGGCTGAGGCCGTGCAGGGGATTGGCGACCGTTCCCCCGAAGCGGCCGGAGTGCAGGTCGTCGCGGGCGCCGCTGACGGCGATGGTGCAGGTCACCAGGCCCTTGGACATCAGCGAGAGCGACGGTTCGCTCGCTCGCCACATCGCCCCGTCGGCCGAGATCACCAGGTCGCACGAAAGCTCGTCGGCGTTGGCGCGCACGTAGCGCTCGAGATGGGGGCTGCCGATCTCCTCTTCCCCCTCGAGCAGGAACTTGACGTTGAGGGGCAGCTTCATCTCCTGCTCCATGAAGGCCTGGGCCACCTTCAATACGACGTACACGGGCCCCTTGTCGTCGGTGCAGCCGCGCCCGCGCATGACGTCGCCGTCGACGGTCAGCTCGAAGGGCGGCGTGACCCACTCGTCGAGGTCGCCGGTCGGCTGGACGTCGTAGTGGCCGTAGACGAGGATGGTCGGCGCCTCGGGGTCGCCGATCCATTCGCCGCGCACCAGCGGGTGGCCGTCGGTCGCCTCGACACGGCCGTGCGCGAAGGCCAGCTGTCCCACGAGCCAGTGGGCGGCCTGGGCCATCACCGCGGGCGAGGCGTCGCGCGAGATGCTCGGCACCGCGACGTAGCCGGCCAACTCCTCGACGTACCGGGAGTCGTCCTCGTCAAAAGAGAGCATGACCGCCGTCGATCGACAACGTCTGACCGCTCACCCAGGAGGCGTCGGGGCTCACGAAGAACCGGACCCCGTTGGCGATGTCCTCGGCCTTGCCCAGGCGCCGCGTCGGGATGTTGTCGAGCAGCCGTTGTTGGCCGACCTCGCCGTAGCTCTCCCACTGGGCGATCGAGGTGGGGTTCGACAGGACGAAGCCCGGCGCCACGCAGTTGACGGTGATGCCGAAGGGTCCGAGCTCGTGGGCCATCTGTCGGGTGAAGCCGATCTGGGCGGCCTTGGCGCTGGCGTAGGCCTGGATGCCGGTCAGGCTCACGCTGCGCCCGGCGCCCGAAGAGATGTTCACGATTCGGCCCCAACCCCGCTGCTTCATATGGGGCACGACCGCGCGCACGCAGTAGAAGGCGCCGGTCAGGTTGGCGTCGACGACGTCGCGCCACTGTTCGTCGCTCACCTCTTCGAGCGGCCGACCGACCTGGCCCCGCACGCCGCCGGCGCAGTTGACCAGGATGTCGGCGCCGCCGATGGCGAGCACGAAGTCGTTCACGGCTGTCGAGTCGGTGATGTCGACCGTGTCCTTATCGATGCCGTGCACCGTGGCGCCCTCGGCGCTGAGCGTCTCGGCGATGGCCCGGCCGATCCCCTGGGCCGTGCCGGTGACGATGGCGACCTTGTTCGAAAGTGGGGTGTCGCTCATCTATCGCACCCAGCCCGACTCGATGATCTCGCGCACCTCGTTCACGCCCGCGGCCCAGACCCGTTGCATCGTGTCGTCGTGGGCCTCGTACGGTCCGCCCATCGCCCCGTCGGGGGCCAGCTCGCGAATGGCGACCGGGCCTAAGTTCATCAGCAGCTCTCGCGCGACGACGGGCTTCGCCTCGGGCATCGTCACGCCGGCCAGGCGGGTCCACGCGAAGTTCTCCACCCACGCCCCGTGCATCTGGTCGACGTGGAACTCGTTGGCGGCGAGCACGACCTGGGGCCCGTTGTACCAACTGTGAAACAGGACCTGCACCTCGTGGGCCCGGGGTTGGCACAGCCACTCGCGCACGAGCCCGGCGACCGGCGCGTTGCCGCCGTGGCCGTTGATGATGGCGATGCGCCGGAACCCCTGGAGCGCTAGGCAGTCGAGCAGGTCGCGCAGCACCTCGATGTAGGTCGAGATGCGCAGGCTCATCGACCCGGGATAGGACGTGAAGTAGGGGGCCATGCCAAAGGGCATCACTGGCAGCACCGGCACGCCAAGCGGTTCGGCCGCTTCGACCGACACCCGCTCGGCGCAGAGCGCGTCGGTGCCGAGCGAGAGGAACCCGTGTTGCTCGGTCGATCCGACCGGCAACACGACCCGATCGTCGCGCTCCAAGTACTGCTCGACCTGCATCCAGTTCGAGTCGAAAATACGCATGCTGGGACCTACCTCCTGGCGCGTCGGTACCGTCGCGACGCTGCATCGTTCGTCGTGCGTCGCTGCCGTTCGAGGTCGATGCTATCTCCCGTCGGCCTCGACTCACGACGCGCGGCCGTTCGGTCACGCCGACTGGAGCCGTCGTGCCTACACTGGTCCTACGCTTGCCGGCAGTGCCGGGTTCGCTGGTGCATCTCGCGCATCGACCGGACTCGGCCAAGGGGAGAGTTCGTGAGTCGAATACTTGAGATCAAGGACCTCAAGGTCCGCATCGACATGCGCCACTCCTCGGTGACGCCGGTTGACGGCGTGAGCCTCTACGTCGACGCCGGCGAGACCCTGGGCATCGTCGGCGAGTCCGGCTGCGGCAAGTCGATGACCGGTCTGTCGATCATGCAGCTCCTGCCGCCGGGCGGGCACATCCGCGAGGGCAGCATCGAATTCATGGGCCGCGACCTGGCGCCGCTGAGCTACAACCAGATGCACGAGATCCGCGGCAACGACATCGCGATGATCTTCCAGGACCCCATGACCTCGCTCAACCCCACCAAGACCATCGGCGACCAGGTCGCCGAGCCGGTGAGGATCCATCGGGGCGCGAGCCACCGCGACGCACTCGACCGCGCCACCGAGGTCCTCGGCCTCGTCGGCCTGCCCCGGCCCAAGGAGCGTCTGGGCGACTACCCCCACCAGCTTTCGGGCGGCATGCGCCAGCGCGTCATGATCGCGATGGCCCTCTCGTGCGAGCCCAAGCTGCTGATCGCCGACGAACCCACGACCGCGCTGGACGTCACGATCCAGGCCCAGATCCTTGAGCTCCTGGCCAATCTCAAGGCGCAGCTCGGCATGTCGGTTTTGCTCATCACCCACGACATGGGGGTCATCGCCGGACGGACCGACCGGGTGATGGTGATGTACGCCGGCAAGATCGCCGAGGCCTGTCCCACGGACACGCTGTTCGAGGAGATGCGCCATCCCTACGCCCAGGCGCTGCTCGCCTCGATCCCGCGACTGGACCAGGACCACCACCAGCGCCTGCACAGCATCTCGGGGCTGCCGCCGGACCTGACCCGCCCGCCCGAGGGCTGTCGCTTCGCCGCGCGTTGCTCGCGCGCGACCGACCAGTGTCGCGTCGACGAGCCGCCCCTGTCGGGCGCGAATGACGACCACCTCTTCGCCTGCTGGCACCCGATCGACGGACCGCTCGACATCTCGTCGTCACGTCGCGTGGGCGACGCCGACGGGCCGGTGAGCGAGGCGCCGGTGCTGCTCCAGGTCACCAACCTCGTCAAGGAGTTCCCCGTGGCCGGGGGATCGCTCTTTCGCCGCCGCTCCGGTCGGGTGCACGCCGTCTCGGACATCTCGTTCAGCGTGCGCCAGGGAGAGACCTTCGGCCTCGTCGGTGAGTCGGGTTGCGGCAAGACGACGGTAGGGCGCCTGGTGACGGCCCTCGAGACGGCCAACTCCGGCTCGATCGTGATCGACGGCGACGACATCACGACCCTCGATCGAAAGACCCTGCGCGCCAAGCGCCGTGACTTTCAGCTGATGTTCCAGGACCCCTACGCGTCGCTGGACCCGCGTATGCGCGTGGGGCGCATCCTCAATGAGCCGCTCGCGATCCAGGGGGTGGGCACCCACGAGGAGCATCAGCAGGTCATCCAGAACCTGTTGGCCGACGTCGGCCTCGCGCCGGACGCCGTCGATCGCTACGCGCACGAGTTCTCGGGCGGCCAACGCCAACGCATCGGACTGGCCCGGGCGCTCGCGCTCAATCCCCGCCTCGTCGTGGCCGACGAGCCGGTGAGCGCGCTGGACGTGTCGATCCGTTCCCAGGTCCTGAACCTCATGAAGAGGCTGCAGGCGACGCACGACCTGACCTACATCGTGATCTCGCACGACCTGGCGGTGGTGAAGTACCTCGCGGACACCATCGGCGTCATGTACCTGGGCAAGTTGGTCGAGGTCGGGCCGAGCGAGACGATCTACGCCCATCCGGCCCATCCCTACACCGCCCGCCTGATCGAGGCGATTCCGTTGCCGTCGCCGCAGCTCGAGCGCTCCAAGCGGGGCAAGATCGTCAAGGGCGAGTTGCCCAGCGCCCTCGACCCGCCCTCCGGTTGCCGCTTTCGCACGCGCTGTGATCGAGCGACCGACCTGTGCGCCGAGGTCGAGCCGCAGCTTCGCAGTTTCGGGCCGGAGCACATGGCGGCCTGTCACTTCCCGCTCGAGATGGTGGTCGCCGCGTCGGCGACGCCCGACAGCGCTGACGCGGCGTCGTGAGGGGCCGCCACGAGGCGGCGCCGTCCTGCACTGACGAATTTCATGGTTCGACATCTGGCCGGCGCCGACGTCGCCCGCACGCGATGCCGTATGATCAAAACCGGTAAAAATTTTGCCGTTTATGGGGTTCCCCGCGACCGCCGAAACGGCTATGGTGAGCGTCAGTTTTTACAAATTGTCGAATGTCTACACAGGGGGAGCACGATGAGGAAGTTTCTAACCAGGCCCGTTGGCGTACTGGCGGCCGCGGTGATGATATGTGCCGGTTTGGCCAGCGTCGGTTCGAGCGTCCTCGCCTCGAGCGCGTCCGCGTCATCGGGCGCCGACATCACGTTCGCGCTGCCGCCCGCGGTCACGCCGAACTACATCTTTCCGATCATGGGATCGGCGTACTACAGCAACGTCAACCTGTACCAGTTCCAGCAGCTGATGTACCGGCCGCTCTACTGGTTCGGCGTGGGCACGACGCCGACGTTCAACGCGTCCCTGTCGCTCGCCGAAGCGCCCGTCTACTCCGACGCCGGCAAGACGGTGACCATCAAGTTGAAGAGTTACAAGTGGTCCAACGGCGACCCCCTCACCTCGGCCGACGTGCTCTTCTTCATGGACATGCTCAAGCAGGAGACCAGCATCTGGCCGGTCTTCGTGCCCGGCGAGTTCCCCGACAACGTGACCTCGATGTCGGCGCCCAACGCCTCCACGGTCGTCTTCCACCTGAGCCAGGCCTACTCGACGACGTGGTTCCTCTACAACGAGTTGAGCCAGATCACCCCGCTGCCGGCTAAGGCGTGGGACAAGGAGTCCACCTCGGGCGCGGTCGGCAACTACGCGGCGACCCCGGCTGGTGCGGTGTCGGTCTTTAAGTTCCTCTCCGCGCAGGCCGCCAGCCCGACGACCTACTCCTCGAACCCGCTGTGGCAGGTGGTCGACGGTCCCTTCAAGCTCAAGACCTTCGAGACGACCGGCTACACGGTCTTCGTGCCCAACAAGAGCTACTCCGGACCGACCAAGGCCAACTACGCCGAGTTGACGCTCGAGCCCTTCACGACCGACGCCGCGGAGTTCAACGCGCTTCGTTCGGGCACGCTCGACTACGGCTACACGCCGCCGGAGGACTCGAGCCAGATCCCGTTGCTGAAGAGTGACGGCTACAACGTCTCGCCGTGGATCGGCTGGAGCATCAACTACTTCCCGTACAACTTCAACAACCCGACGGTCGGCCCCATCTTCAGCCAGCTCTACTTCCGCCAGGCCGTCCAGGAGAACGTGAACCAGCCGACCGACGTGCAGAAGGCGCTCTACGGTTACGGCTACCCGACCTACGGTCCGGTGCCCATCGAGCCCAAGAACGACCTCTCGACACCCCAGGAGGCCTCGAACCCGTACCCCTACAGCGCGTCGAACTCGGCCAAACTGCTCAGCTCGCACGGCTGGGACGTGAAGCCCGGCGGCGTCACCACCTGCGCCAGTCCCGGCACCGGGGCGACCGACTGCGGCGCCGGCATCACCAAGGGCGAGAAGATCACGTTGAACCTGCAGTACGCGACGGGCTTCGCCTACGTCTCCCAGGAGATGCAGCAGTTGAAGTCGAACCTCGCCGCCAACCTGGGCATCACGGTGAACCTGACGTCGGCACCTTTCAACACCATCATCGCCAACGCCGCACCCTGCAAGAAGGGTCCGTCGTGCACGTGGGAGTTGGAGAACTGGGGTCAGGGCTGGTCCTACGGACCGGACTACTACCCGACCGGCGAGTCGATCTTCGAGACCGGCTCGGGCATCAACGAGGGTAACTACTCGAACCCGACCAATGACGCCAACATCAACAACACCCACGTGGTGTCGGGTCCGTCGGTGCTGTACACCTACGAGAACTACCTCGCCAAGCAGCTGCCCGTGATCTGGCAGCCCAACCCCGACTTCCAGATCTCCGAGATCAAGTCGACGCTGACCGGCGTGACGCAGAGCTCGATCCTGAACTACACGCCCGAGGACTGGAGAATCTCCGGCTAGTTCGGCCTTCGATCATCCTCAAAGCACCATGAAGACGTCAATCATCCGGGTCGACGGGGCCAACGGCCTCGTCGGCTCGCAGGTGCCCCTGCTCGTCTACGGCGACCCGGCCTCGGGTCCGACCGTCTCGTTGATGGCCGGCGTGCACGGCTGTGAGTACACCTCGATCCTGGGGTTGCGCCGTTTTCTCAAGGGCCTCGACGAATCGGCCCTGCACGGCTGCCTGAGGGTGGTGCCGATGGCCAACATCGCCTCGTTCCACGCCCGTTCGGCCTTCGTCGTGCCCCACGATGGGCTCAACCTCAACCGGTGTTTCCCCGGCCGGGCCGACGGCAGCTTCACCGAGCGCCTCGCCAAGGGGATCTTCGACGAGCTCATCGCGCCCGCGCAGTATCACATCGACATGCACGCCGGGGACCAGGTCGAGGACCTCGAGCCGTTCACTATCTACGACGTCTCGTCCGTGCAGAGCGAATCGCGCGCCATCGCCAGTGCCTACGGTCTCGGCTACATGATCCGCACGGAGCGCTCGTCCAGTCCAATCGCCGGCACCTCGTCCACCGCGGCCGCCGAGATCGGCGTCGCGGCCTTCACCGCCGAGGCCGGCGGACGGGGGCTGGTGGACGAGCACTCGGTGCAACTGCACGAAGAAGGTGTGCAGCGCGTGCTCGCGAAGCTCGGCGTGCTCGAGCACGACTTCGCCCCGGCCCCCGAGCCCGTCGAGTTCAACCACTGGACGTGGCTGCGCGCGCAGACGGCTGGATGGTGGAGCCCCTCGGTGGCCGTCGGCTCCGATGTCGAGCGGGGTCAACGACTCGGCACGGTCGAGACCTTGGACGGCGCGTCGCTCGAGGAGGTGACGGCGCCCGAGGCCGGCGTGCCGCTCTTCTTGACCTCGAGTCCCGCGGTGGCGCAGGATGGACTGTTGCTGGGCCTGGCCAGTAGTTAAGGTGCAGGACAGTGATCGTGCCTCCGCGGCTCCCCGCTCGCCTCCTTAGCCCAGGCCGCCCCGACATCTCGTGACGCGATACCTCGTTCGACGGGTGGGCCAGGCGATCGTCGTCGTCATCCTGGTCTCGTTCCTCACCTTCGTGCTGCTGCACCTGTTGCCCGGGGGCGCGGCCCGCGCGGTGCTGGGCGTGCGCGCGTCGCCCAGCTCGATCCGTCAGTTCAACGTCGCCAATGGCTACAACCGGCCCTTCTTCCCCCAGTACCTGTTCTACCTGGACCGCCTGATCCACGGAAACCTGGGCTACTCCTACAAGCTCAACGAGCCGGTGCGCACGCTGCTGGCGATGGACCTGCCCAAGAGCGCCTACCTGAGCGGACTGGCGCTCTTCTTCACCGTGATCATCGCGATCCCGCTCGGCATCTACCAGGCGGTGCGGCGCAACAAGCCCGACGACTACGCCCTCACGAGCCTCTCGTTCATCGGGTACTCGATGCCCACCTTCTGGTTGGGCCTGCTGCTGATCGCGTTCTTCGCGGTCTTTCTCAAGTGGCTGCCACCCACGGCGCCCCAGACGGCGACCGTCGGCGGGGCGATCTCGGATCCCAAGGCGATGATCCTGCCGGTCATGACGCTCACGATCGTGGGCATTGCGTTCTTCAGCCGCTACATGCGTTCCTCGGCCATCGAGAACCTGGCCCAGGACTACATCCGCACGGCGCGAGCCAAGGGCGTCACCCAAAAGGGCGTGCTGTTCGGGCACATGTTGCGCAACGCCGTCCTGCCGATCGTGACCCTGCTCGGCCTCAGCGTGCCGGCGCTGCTGTCGGGCAACCTCATCACCGAATCGGTTTTCAACTATCCCGGCGTCGGCCTGCTCTTCTGGACCGCGACGCAGACGCGGGACTACCCGACGCTGCTGGCCCTGACGTTGGTGGTGGCGATCTTCACTGTCCTGGGCAACCTCATCGCCGACATCGCCTACCGCATCGTCGACCGACGGGTGAGCTACGTATGAACGGCCCCGTCCTTAGCAGGAGCGACTGATGGCGGTACTCGACAACCCCGGCCCCGAGGCCCCCGTCGAGGTCTCGCACATGGTGCGGGCCAAGCGGCGCCGCGGCGCCAGCGTGCTCGAGGTTTTCCTGGAGAACAAGCTGGCCCTGGCCGGCTTCGTGATCCTGGTGATCATCGTGCTCTTCTGCTTCCTCGGTCCGATCTTCTACCACTCGAACCAGGTCTCGTCGAACCTGAGTATCGCCAACACGGCGCCCACCAAGGGCCACCCCCTCGGGACCGACAACGTCGGCTACGACGTGATGGGCCGCCTGATGGTCGGCGGCCAGTCGTCGCTCGAGATCGGCTTCGCCGCGGCGATGCTCGCCGGCCTCTTCGGGGTCCTGTGGGGAGCGGTCTCGGGCTTCTTCGGCGGGGTGATCGACGCGATCATGATGCGCATCGTCGACGCCCTCTTGTCGATCCCCGTGCTGTTCGTGCTGTTGTTGATGGCGGCGATCATCAAGGTCAACCAACTCAACCTGACGCTGGCGGTCGCGTTCTTCGCGTGGCTGGTGCCGGCGAGGCTGATTCGTGGCGAGACCCTGACGCTACGGACCCGCGAGTACATCCAGGCCGTCAAGGGCATGGGGGGAGGGGCCGGGCGCAGCATCTTCGCACACATCATCCCCAACGCCATCGGCACGATCGTGGTGAACATCACCTTCCAGGTGGCCGACGCCATCCTGGCGCTGGCCGCGCTCGGCTACCTGGGCTTCGGCATCCCCCCGCCCGCCGCCAATTGGGGCGCCATGCTCTCTCAGGGGGTGACCTACATCTACGCCGGGGAGTGGTGGCTCATCTATCCGGTGGGCATCCTCATCATCTTGACGGTGATGGCGCTCAACTTCATCGGCGACGCGTTGCGCGACGCCTTCGACGTGCGACTGCAGGGTCGTTAGCTCAGAGGTTGCCGACGATGTAGTTGATGCAGGCGCAGAGCGAGGCGACGTCGTCGGGGTCGACGCTCGGGAACATCGCGATGCGCAACTGGTTGCGGCCGAGCTTGCGGTAGGGCTCGGTGTCGACCACGCCGTTGGCGCGCAAGACCTTGGCCACCAATTCCGCGTCGAGGTCGTCGTTGAAGTCGATGGTGCCCACCACGTTGGAGCGGCTGTCGGGGTTGGTCACGAAGGGCGTCGCGAAGCCCGAGGACTCGGCCCAGGTGTAGAGGATCTGGGCCGACTGGGCCGAGCGACCGGCCGAGAAGGCGAGTCCGCCGTGGTCGTTCATCCAGGCGACCTGCGACGCGAGCAGGTGCAGGGTCGCCAGCGCGGGCGTGTTGTAGGTCTGGTTCAGCCGGGAGTTGTCGAGCGCGATCTTTAAGTCGAAGAAGGCCGGCGTCCATCGATCCGACGAGGCGATGGTCTCGATGCGTTCGACGGCGGCCGGCGAGCAGACCGCGATCCAGAGCCCTCCGTCGGAGGCGAAGGACTTCTGGGGCGCGAAGTAGTAGCAGTCGAACTGAGTGGGATCGACCATCAGCCCGCCGGCGCCCGAGGTCGCGTCGACGGCCACGAGGCCCCCGCCGTCGGGCCGCTCGATGCGCATCATGACGCCGGTCGAGGTCTCGTTGTGGGTCAGCGCGTAGAGGTCCACCGACTCGTCGGCCCGGGCGTAAGGGTGCGACCCGACCTCGCTGGTGATGATCTCCGGCTCGCTCAGGTGCGGTGCCGCACTAACGCAGGCCGCGAACTTCGAGGAGAACTCGCCGAAGCTGAGGTGCTGGCTGTGCTGGTCGACGAGGTGAAAGGTCGCCGCGTCCCAGAAGCAGGTCGTGCCGCCGTTGCCGAGCAGTACCTCGTAGCCCTCGGGCAGGTTGAACAGCGCCGCCAGGCCGTCACGTATCTCGCCCACCTTGCGCCGCACCGGGGACTGGCGGTGCGAGGTGCCCAAGAACGTGGAGGAGTCGTCGAGCAGCGCCTCGACCTGTTCGCGACGGACCTTGGAGGGACCCGAGCCGAAGCGGCCGTCGCGCGGGAGGAGGTTGGCGGGTAGTCGAATGGTGTCGGGTGAGGTCATAGAATTACATTCTTGCGGAAATCGAACGGAGTGAGTCATGAGCCGTAGAGTAAGTACCCTGCTGAGCGGCCTCGCCCCCAGCGCGACACTTGCCGTCGACGCCAAGGCCAAGGCCCTCAAGTCCGCCGGCAAGCCGGTCATCGGCTTCGGGGTGGGCGAGCCGGACTTCCCGACGCCCGTGCACATCGTCGAGGCGGCGGCCAAGGCCTGTTACGAACTGGTCAACCACAAGTACACCCCGACGGCCGGACTACCCGAGCTGCGCGAGGCGATCGCCGCCAAGTCCATGCGCGACAGCGGGCTCGTCACGACGGCCGGCCAGGTGCTGGTGACCAACGGCGGCAAGCACGCCGTCGTCACGGCCTTCATGTCCCTGCTCAACCCCGGTGACGAGGTGCTGATCCCCGCGCCCTACTGGACGACGTACCCCGAGTCGGTCTACCTGACCGGCGCCCGGGCCGTCCCGGTCATGACCAGCCAATCGAACGGCTACCGCGTCGGCGTCGACGAACTCGAAGCGGCCCGCACCGCGCGGACGAGACTGCTGGTCTTCGTCTCGCCGTCGAACCCCTCGGGCGCGGTGGTGCGCCCCGACGACGTCGCGGCGATCGGTCGCTGGGCCGCGCAACACGACGTCTGGGTGCTCTGCGACGAGATCTACGAGCACCTGGTCTACGGCGACGCCCGCTTCGTCTCGTTGCCGGTCGTCGCACCGGAGCTCGGCGACCGCTGGGTGGTCGTCAACGGTGTCGCCAAGACCTACGCCATGACCGGGTGGCGCGTGGGCTGGATGATCGGCCCGCCCGACGTGATGGAGGCGGCCGTGAACTACCAGAGCCAGACGACGTCGAACATCTCGAACATCTCCCAGCGCGCCGCCGTCGAGGCGCTGACCGGCGACTTGAGTTGCGTCTACGAGATGCGCGAGGCCTTCGACCGGCGACGTCGGACCATGGTGCGAATGCTGAACGAGATCGACGGGGTGAGCTGCCCCGAGCCCGAGGGCGCCTTCTACTGCTACCCCAACGTCGAGGGCCTGCTCGGGCGAGAGATCGGCGGACGGGTCTGCACCTCGTCGGCCGAGTTGGCCGAGACGCTGCTCGACACGATCAACATCGCCGTGGTGCCGGGCGAGGCCTTCGGCACGCCGGGCTTCTTTCGCATGAGCTACGCGCTCGGCGACGAGGGCATCGTCGA
>Ga0187847_10001372_pt1 | contig 22115 bp, 19 predicted proteins | sample June2016WEW_4_10_FD_132458 | JGI IMG/M metagenome (GOLD analysis project Ga0187847, IMG submission 132458) | Peatland microbial communities from SPRUCE experiment site at the Marcell Experimental Forest, Minnesota, USA - June2016WEW_4_10 | ecosystem: Environmental > Terrestrial > Soil >...
CCGAGCATTGCAGCTTCAATGTGCTCACGGAGCATGGAGCGCGCACGATGCAGGCGAGACTTCATCGCCGAGAGTGATATTCCAAGCATCGCTGCGACCTCATCGCCTGGTAGTTCGTCGAGGTCGCGCAACTGGTAGACGGCGCGGAACTCGGGCGCGAGCCGGGTGACGGCTTGCTGCAGCAACTGTTTCATCTGTGCCGCGGAGACTATCTCCTCGGGCGCGGGAGTTTTGTCGTGCAGCTCATGGCCTGCTGTTTCCATCTCGGAGAGTTGCAGAAGCGGGAGCAGCGCCTCATGCTGTTTGAGTTGCCAGCAGACGCGGCGTGCGATCTGCGCTATCCACGCCTTAAAGGAAGCTGAATCGCGGAGCTGTTCGAGGCTGCAATAGGCCTTCAGCAGGGCCTCAATGAGGACATCTTCGGCATCTTCGCGATTGCCGCAGACGCGCAACATCTGCCGGTAGATCGCGTCCTTGTGCTCGTTGGCGAGAGATTCAAAGTTCACTTGATCCTGTTCCGTCGCGGTTACTTTGTGCTGCATCCACAGGATAGTGCGTTGCAGCATGGCTTGCTGCCGCCACGGCGGTTCCAGGGCAACAGAGCGAGCAGATTCGCCATAGCGCAGTAGTTGGTGGTTCCGGCGAAGATTAGACCAGCGCCGACGAAGCCTGCAAGATAGAACCAGTCGCGATGGAGGAACAGGCCGAAGACGACTCCTGTGAGGACAAGCAGTCCCGCTCCGAGCCGCACTTGACGCTCCAGCGACCAGCGCGACTGGGTGGATGCTACTAGCGGAAGACCGGCCTGCCGCCATGCGTCCGTGCCCCCGCCGAGAACGGTGAGATCGCAGCCGCTGTGAGCAAGGAGCGCGTGAGTCATAGAGGCGCGCTTACCCGATTGGCAGACCAGTACGACGTGATCCAGCGGTCGCAGGTCGCCAAGGCGACTCTCGATTTCGTCCATGGGGATGTTGATGGCGGCTGGAATATGACCCGCAGCAAACTCTGTTGGGGAACGCACGTCGATGCAACGGAGGGCGGGATTGGTGGAGCGACAGAGCTCCTGAACGTCGATGGTTGTTTCGCATAGTACTTCTGACATGGGCCCAATTGATCCTCTACTTAGGAAGAGGGGCTGTGGAGGAAAAGGATTCAGGTGGTGCAGGAGATTTATGCGCGAGGGCGACAGTTCACTGAATCGTGACGAGGAACCCAGCAAGAACAGAAGCAGATTACTGCTGCTGGCGGAGCAGTTTCTCCCCGATGCTATCGGATGAGCAACTCTGCAATCCACTGACAGTCATTCATGTCGGTCTTACAGCCTGGAGCATGTGATCTCGGTGCGTTCGATTGATGCAAAATCACGTTTGCGTGGGCTAAGGAAAGGGGCAGTTGCTGAAACCCCGCGTGTGTAATACGCGTGTGGATACCGCGTTTTCTGCGTTTTGACAGATATGAGCGTCCATAATTCTCAATAACTTATTTAGAATCAATACCCAGTGGCAATCCGCCCCCCTCCCGACACTCTTTAAATTATTTATTATCAATAATTTACAATATTTCCGCCCCCTTGTGACTAAGGCCTACTTAAGTTAACAAGCAGAATCTGGAGGAGCCAGTGAATTACCACTTCGTGACTTTTGACTGGCTTGCCCAATCCAGTACGCCAGTTGGACGTGAGTCGAAGGGCACTGGGGATGCGCTTCGCTACAATCTCTCCGCGAAGCGATAGCCGACGTGAGCTTCTGTAAGCAGATACTTGGGGTTTGCAGGATCGTCTTCGAGCTTCTTGCGGAGTTGACGCATGAAAGTACGAAGATATTCCAGCTCATTACCATATCCTTGTCCCCACACCGCCTTCAGCAGGCTGCTGTGCTGGATGGGTCTGCCCGCATGGGTCATCAGGTGGTGGGTCAGTTCAAACTCCTTGGGGGTGAGGTGAATGAGACGACCGGTCTTCTTTACCGTGCGACGCGCTGGGTCAAGTTCAATCTCGTTGATGCGCAACACGGGCTCTTCCTGGGTATCCGGCATCTTGGACCAACGCATCGCAGCCCGCATTCTGGCTGTCAACTCGCGCAACTGGAAGGGCTTGGTGATGTAATCGTCAGCGCCCGCATCCAGCGCCTCCACCTTGTCGTCTTCGCTGTCGCGCACGGTGAGCATCAGAATGGGAATGCGCGGAAAACGGCTGCGCATGAGCTTGCAGGCGTCGATGCCGCTCATGCCCGGCATATTGATGTCGAGCAGCACCGCGTCAAAGATATTTGTGCGCACCAGCGAGAGCGCCTCCTCGCCACGCGCCGCTTCCACCGTCCTGAACCCCAGATTGCTGAGGGTTGTATGCAGTGCGCGCCGGATGGACATCTCGTCATCCACAACCAGAATCAGCCCGGATTCCATAGCTAGTACCCTCCCATCTGTATCTTCGGGATCGATAAAAAGAAAGTTGTGCCGTCCTGTTCGGCGCTGGTCACCCATACATGGCCGTGGTACGCCTCAGCCGCCTTCTTGACGATGGACAGGCCAACCCCGGCGCCGGGCGCGCGCTCCTTGGCGTCGGAGCTGCGATAGAAGCGCTCAAAGATGCGCTCGCGGTCCTGCATCTGGATCAGCGAGCCCTGGTTATGCACCGAGAGCAGCAGCTCGGAGTTGCTCTCGCGCACCGCGATGTCGATTGGGGCGTCGGGCGCGGAGTACTTGGCGGCGTTGTCCAGATACTGCGTCAGGATCATCGTCAGCAGCTCCCGGTCGCCCTGTAGCGGTGTCTCCTGCTCCTCAATGGAGAGTTCGATCGGGTGTTGCTTGAGCGTTCCCGACAGCTCCGCTACTACATCCTTCACCAACCTCGATACGATCACCGGTTCAGTGCGCAGGGTCACGCTGGAGGCCTCCAGCTTCGCGGTTTGCAGCAGGCGGGTGCAGAGCTGATTGAGATTGATCGACTCTTCATTGATCAGATCGGCCAACTCAGACTCGGTCTTATCCAGTGTGCCCATCTCCAGCAGGCCGGAGCTGGCGGTGCAGATCGCCGTCAGCGGCGTCTTGAATGCGTGGGCAAGCGCATCCAGCACGGCAACACGCAGTTGCTCCGCCTGCTTCGCGCTTTCCGCGCTCGCCTCTTTTTCATACGAGCGCTGACGTTCAAAGGCGATTGCGGCAAGCGAGGCGATGGAGTTGGCAATCAGCGGATCAACCTCTCCGCGAATGGCCATCGCTCCGATGGACGTGTTCCCAATGCGAATCACGCGCTGCGTGGTGCCCGTATCGTGGTCGTCTTCGTTGTGATCTGTAAGGTAGGTTGTCTTGGCAATCTGCTGCTCCTCCGCCGACCAGGTCCCTTCGTGATTGAGTAGGACGGTATTTGCATCGAAGATGGCAACATCATTGGCCTGAAAGATGCGCCGGATCAACTGCACCAATTGCGATCCCGGTGGGTGGTGCAGATCGAAGAGCAGAGTGCCGCGGCTCAGCTCATAGAGCTTTTTCATCTGCAGTCGCTGGTAGTTGGCGTCTCGCGCCATCCTTTGCTCCCGGGAGGAGATACGGCTCACCAGGAGCGCGCAGACCTGAAACGAGATCAGCGCAATCCAGTCCCGATCATCTGAAACGGTAAACGACCAAATCGGAGGAATAAAAAAGTAGTTGAGGCAGGTGACCGCGAACAGCGAGACGAAGGTCGCCTGCCAGATTCCATAAGAAATAGACGTAATAACCACCACAAGCAGATAGATAAAACCTGCGGTAGCGACTGGGAAATGCAACTGGTACGCAACAAAGGTCAAAGCCGCAATGGTAGCGCAGCCAATCGCGCACTGCTTTAGCAGCTGCATCCACGAGCGCTTCTCCGTCAACGGAATGACCATTGTAAGTCGTGAGGTCATTGGACAAATCCCATCTCAATGGTAGTGAACGAAGTTGTAACGAAGGGATTAAGAAAGTGTAAAAAGGACATTAAATATATTTTGGGCACATGGAACGGTATCTCCCGTGATGGGATGCACGTTCCATGTGCCTGATTTTGGGCCCTTCGCAGTGCCGCATTACAGCTTGTCCTGGGAAGTTGAGGCGAGTTGCTGGTCGTTCTGGGACTTCGCCGCCGCGAGTTGGTCGAAGTGCTGTGCCTGCGTGGCTGCGCTATCGGCCTTAGAGAGATACGACTCATAGAGGGACTGGGCCGTATCGTATGGGCGCGGATACTTCTGATAGTGATAGAGAGCTGCGTTGTCCGGAGCTCGGCGGTCCCGTTCGACCGCTTCGGCAGCGGCTTCCGCGCGGAACATCGACTCTTGCTGATGGAAGTATCCGGCGATCTGCTTGTACTGTGCGCTGTCATGCGCACTCCGCATCAGGCTGTGTACTTCACGTGGTGTCATTGGCGTAGACAGGCTTGCTGTCTGCATCGAGGTTTGTGCCATTCCCGCAAAAGGAAGGGCGAGAAAGAGTGTCGCAACAAGTACCAGTGAACGGTTCATGGTTGGTACCTCCTGAAAATGACTCTAGGGCGGGCCACATAAGGAGCGCATAAGGAAGATAGAAGATGATTGTTAAAGATTTCGATACCTGGAATTTACCGGCATTTGGTGTTGAGTACGAATGAGACGCCAACAATATACAAAAGCTCGGTAGACTGACAGCACGAGTGCAAATAAACCATTTTGCGAACTTTCTATTATTTCTTTATGCCATTCTTATGTCCCTCCCGGCACACTAGAGCATCTGCTACACGTGAGGTGGTTATTATGGCTCTCGGTCAGTCAACATATTTCTACACCGTGGAACTTAGCGCGCTTGAAGAGAACCTGGGCCTCTCGATGGACCGGGTTGCCCGCCTGCGCGAGAAGGCAATGAGACGGAACGATACTCAGGCCGCCGATCAGATCAACAAGCTGCAGCGGGTGATCGGAGTCGTGCAGCAACGCATCGCGCGCTTGAAGTAACTCGGAACAAATTAGCCAACTGGGACCAGCCAGCGATCACAAAAAACCGCTTAGGTGGACGTGTATCCGCCGGAGAAAGAGGACAAAAAATGACCAGCTATTGTTTAAAGTCAACCATTGCAACTGGATTAGCCTTTCTGGTCTGTTTGACTGCGGCTGGAATCAGCGCGTCTGCACAGGCCACGCCCTCAACCCAAACCTCGTCCAGCGCGCCGCAGACCACCGAGCAGCAGCTGGCGGATGTGAAGGCGCGTCTTGCAGCGCTTGAGAAGACCGTTGCCGATTCGACTCCGAACATAAGCGCGGAGAGGACCACAAAAAGTGCGCCATTCCCGGGGGACTGGACATGGATGAATGCGAATGGCCGTGTGAAAGATAGTCCCATGTCAACGAAGTATTTCACGCCGGAGTTTCGCGCGGACACCAACTTCACCTGGGACCATAACCATCCGGCAGACAACTCCCTGGGCGGTTCGACCGAGACATTTCGCTCGGGTGAATTCCAGGTGGAGCAGTTGAGCTTCGGTGGCGACATACGCATCGACAATGTTCGTGGCAGATTCCTCACGATGTACGGCATGTGGGCCACTACCACGCCGCGCAACGACGCCAGTTATAACCGAGGCCAATGGGACCTTTCCAACGCATATCGCTATGTTTCGGAAGCGTGGGGAGGGTATCACTTTGACAAGATGCATGGCATTAATGTCGATGCAGGAATCTTTGTCTCTTATATTGGGTTGTTCAGCTACTATAATGCCGACAACTGGGCCTATCAGCCCTCCTATGTATCCTCCAATACTCCATGGTTCTTCAATGGACTGCGTTTGCAGTTCTTCCCAACTGATAAGTTAAAGATTGAGCCGTGGATCATCAATGGTTGGCAATCGTATGCAAAATCGAACAGCAAGCCGGGACTGGGCGGGCAGATTATGTGGCGCCCCAAGCCATGGCTGGATCTGGTTTTCAACAACTACGGTATGGGCGAAGATGCTCTTGGGTTGCCGTATCGTCACCGTTTGCATACAGACGACAGCATCGAGGTCAAATACTACGACAACAAGAATAAATACATTGACAAGGCTGCATTCACCGTTACCGCGGACGCCGGTTGCGAATACGGCCTGGATGGATCTGGCCCTCCGAACGAGAACGTAGCCTGTCACGGCAACCCGAAGGCGCCTGCGGCCGCTGGCGGTGGACAGTCCTTCAAACAGGACTTCCTTGGATGGATGGCCTACGACCGAACGTGGTGGGACAAGGATAAGTACGCCCTCACGCTCGGCGGCGGCATGATGACTAATCCCGGACGGTATCTTACCCTGCTGCCGCCCATCAACGGCGCGACGGCCTTCAGTGGATCGCCTTATTTCACGGAGAACCCAGGCGATCAGGCGCATTCATGGGATATGACGGTCACCTATGATTACATGCCCAGCCAGTACGTCACATTCCGCACAGAGACGGGCTATCGTCACTCGGATGTGCCGTACTGGACCGGACGCGGAGGCATCACTCCTCCGGGTGGCAACAACGGCTCGCCGTCGACCTACGCCTGCGCCACGGGTGCCTCCTCCGGCGTCGGCTGGGCGCCCGGCGGAGCGGGAGTGGTAGCAGCCGAGGCAGCATGCGGCGGACCGGCTGGCCAGACTTCGGCAGTCTGGTTCCCGTCTCTTGTCAAGGATCAGCTCGTTGTGACGGAAGCGCTCATGGTGAGGTTCTAGCCGGAAGCCACAGATGAATTAAATGCAGCATCAGCAACGTGGAGCAGTGCAGGGAAGAACAGGTTCTCTGCACTGCATCCCCAGACATCGCACGTCTCATCATGCAGCAAGGCTGATCGGAATGCCGACATTTCTTACGCCGACTGACGCCGATTCGCTTGCTCAGGAGGGTTAGCATGTTCGCCTCATCCACCAGAGTGCATCGGAATCCAGCAGGACTCAGCCTCGTGGTTCTTAGCGCCGCCATGCTGATGGCGGCGGGAGCCTGCAAGCGGGGAGAGACCGATCCCGCCGCGGGCGCGCCGCCGTCAGCCAAAGTCACCACGGCTTACCAAGCGGAGGAGTTCTCCGTTGACCGCCCGGACCAGTACCCTACGACCGCGGCAGTGGAGCATCGCGCGACCGCGCAGCTTGCCGTAACCGGCACGGTGAATCCCGATATTGACCGCACAGTCCCTGTCATCTCGCTGGCGTCGGGCCGCATTGTGGGGCTCTTCGCGCGCCTCGGCGATCCGGTGAAGAAGGGCCAACTGCTGCTGCGCCTGCGCAGCGACGATATCTCCGGCGCCTTTGCCAACTATCAGTCGAACGTGGCCGACGAGGTGCTGGCCAAGGCGCAGTTGGAGCGCATGCAGCTTCTCTACGCCAAAGGCGCATACGCGCTGAACGATCTCCAGATGGCAGAGGACACCGAGAGCAAAGCGAAGATCGCCGTGGATACCGCGGCGGAGCATCTTCGCCTGCTGGGCAGCGACGTGAATCATCCCACCGGCATGGTCGATATCACCGCGCCGGTCTCAGGCGTCATCACCGACCAGGAGGTGACCAACGCGGCGGGCGTGCAGAGCCTGGGGACGAGCCCCTTCACCATCTCCGACCTCTCGACGGTGTGGATCGTGTGCGATGTGTATGAGAACGATCTACCCAACGTTCACGTTGGCGACCCTGCCGACATTACGCTGAATGCCTATCCCGACCGGGTGTTGAAGGGCAGGGTCAACAATATTCTGCCGATTCTCGATCCGACGATCCGGACGGGCAAGGTGCGAATCGAGGTGGGCAATCCCGGAATGATGAAGGTGGGAATGTTTGTGACGGCCACATTCCAGGGAAAGACGGAGCAAACGGTCGCGGCTGTTCCGGCCTCGGCGATCCTGCATCTGCATGATCGCGACTGGGTCTATGTTCCGTCGCCCGGCAACAAGTTCCGCAGAGTGATGGTGGTCGGGGGAGATCAATTGCCGGGCGCCATGCAGGAGATCATCTCGGGCATCGCGGTTGGCCAGCAGGTGGTGATCAATCCACTGCCGCTACAGAACACCATCGACAACCAGTAACCGCCGAAGGGCCTTGGGGAGAACGTTATGATCCGCACTCTTGTCGATTTTGCGCTGAACAATCGCTTTGTCGTGATTGCGATCGCGCTGCTGCTGGTCTTCTGGGGAGCAATTTCGTTTCATCAGTTGCCGGTTGAGGCCTACCCGGACATTGCGGACAACTATGTATCGGTGATTACGCAGTGGCCGGGACGGTCCGCCGAGGAGATCGAACAGCAGGTGACGATTCCCATTGAAGTACAGATGGCGGGAATGCCTCATATGACGTTTCTGCGGTCAGAGTCCATCTTTGGCCTTTCGTACATAACTCTGATCTTCGACGACAGCTCCGTGAACGACTGGAACCGTGAGAAGGTGATGGAGCGGCTGACCCAGGTCAATCTACCCAGCGGACAGAACCTGCAACCTCAGATCGGCACGGACTGGAGTACCACCGGCCAGATCTACTGGTACACGATTCGCAGCACGGACCCCCGATACGACCTGACGCAACTGCGGTCGATCGAGGACTGGGTCCTGCTGAAGGAGTTCAAATCCGTCCTCAATGTGGTGGACGTCTCCGACTTTGGCGGCACGGTACGGGAGTACCAGGTGAAGGTAGACCCGAACAAACTGGTGTCGTATGGGCTGAGCATCGGCCAGGTGGAGCAGCAGTTATCCAACAACAATAACAACGCCGGCGGCAGCTTCGTCGAACTCGGCATGCAGCAGATGAATGTTCGCGCGCTTGGGCTCTACAAAAATGTGCAGGACATCGAGAATACCGTTCTGACCACCAAGAACGGCACTGCGCTGCGAGTCAAGGACATCGCGGAGGTGCAGCAGGGCCCCATGATTCGGCTGGGCCACATGGCCCGGGCCAACCACATGGAGGACGGAAGCATTATCGACGAGCCCGATGTGATCCAGGGCGGTGTGCTGATGCAGAAAGGCGCGGAAGAACAACCGACGCTGGATGCAATTCACAAGAAGGTCGACCAGTTGAACAACGGCATCCTGCCGGCCGGGGTGAAGGTTATCCCCATGCTGGACCGCAGCGACCTGCTACATTTCACCCTGCACACGGTGATGCACAACCTGATCGAAGGCATGGTGCTGGTCACCATCATCCTTCTGCTCTTTCTGCTCAATGCCCGCGCGGCTTTCATCGTTGCTCTTACCATTCCGTTTTCTCTGCTGTTTGCGTCGATCTGCCTGGACATGAACCATATTCCAGCGAACCTGCTCTCTTTGGGCGCTCTGGATTTCGGGATGGTCGTGGATGGGGCTGTCGTGATGATGGAAAACATCATTCGCCATCTGGCCCATATGCGCGAACAAGGCCCTGATGATCCCAAGAAGCCTGTGGCCGATATCATCCGCGAGGCCTGCCACGAGGTACAGCGGCCAGTCTTTTACGCCATCGCAATCATCATCACCGCCTATATGCCGATCTTCACGCTGCAACGCATCGAAGGACGGCTCTTCCGGCCCATGGCGTGGACGGTTGCATTCGCTCTGCTGGGCGCCATGACGTTCTCCATTTTCATCGTGCCGGTATTGGCAAGCATCTTCTTCCGCGGTGGATTCAAGGAACGGCGAAACCGTGTGATGGAATTTATCACGGCCGGGTATCGGAAGCAGTTGCGCTGGGCAGTTGAGCATCGCTGGGTCGTCGTGGGAGTGGCTGTGACTTCCCTGGCCGGAACACTCTATCTGGGATTTAGCGGTGCTATTGGGTCGGAGTTTCTGCCCCACCTTGACGAAGGCGCAATCTGGGCGCGCGGAACGCTGGCCAATAGCACGAGTCTCTCGGAAGGCGAAGACTTCACCGCGAAGGAGCGTCTGGTCTTTGCATCCTTCCCCGAGGTGAAGACCGTTGTGTCGCAGGCGGGTCGGCCCGATGACGGAACCGATACCGGCGGCTTCGGGAACACCGAGTACTTTGTCGATTTGAAACCGCACGACCAGTGGCGGCCAATCTTTCACAAAAACAAGGATGAACTGATCGCCGCCATGAACCTCGCGGTACAGAAATACCCGGGAGCTGTGTGGAACTTCTCCCAGCCGATTGAGGACAACGTCGGAGAGACGATGACCGGGACCAAGGGATCTCTGGCGCTTAAGATCTTTGGCAATGACCTGTCCGTTCTCGAGCAGAAGGGCGATGAGGTCGCCTCCGTGATGGCCGCCATTCCGGGCATGCATGACGTCAAGCTGCTGCGCGACTTCGGCCAGCCGAACCTTGACCTGACGATCGACCGCAAGATGGCGGCCCGTTTTGGAATTAATGTGGCGGACATTCAGGATGCCGTGCAGACGGCAGTGGGCGGCAACGCGGTTAGCCAGGTGTTGATCGACGAGCAGCGGTACAACGTGGTGGTGCGCTACCAGGGACAATACCGCAATACGCAGCAGGCGATCAGCAACATTCGCCTGCTCTCTCCTTCCGGAGAGCGCGTCTCGCTGGCGCAACTCTGCAAGGTTGAAATCAAGGACGGGGCCTACGACATCTACCGTGAGGGCAACACCCGGTATATCGCGATCACCTTCAATGTCAGAGGCCGGGACCTGGGGACCACGGTGGAAGACGCAATCAAGCAGATCAAGGACAAAGTGAGCCTGCCGCGCGGCTATACCGTGGGCTGGTCCGGTGAGTATGAGAGTGAAAAGCGGGCCGAGGCGCGCCTTGCTCTCATTGTTCCGATCACAGTTCTCATCATTTTCATCATTTTGTTCACCATGTTCCGCTCCTACAAGTGGTCGTTGCTGATTCTGCTGAATGTCGGCATGGCCCGCATCGGCGGCCTGCTCGCGCTGCTGGTTACCGGGACTTACCTCAGCGTGTCGTCGGGCATCGGCATGCTGGCGCTGTTTGGTGTTTCGGTGCAGACCGGAGTCATCATGGTGGAATACATCAACCAGCTTCGCGCGAGGGGCCTCAATATTGTCGATGCCGCGGTTGAGGGCGCCGTCTTAAGGCTTCGCCCGATCATGATGACCATGCTGGTGGCAACGCTTGGTCTGCTGCCGGCGGCGTTGTCGCACGATATCGGATCGGACTCGCAGCGGCCATTCGCGATCGTTATTGTAGGCGGCCTGATCTCCGATCTGTTGCTCAGCATATTCCTGCTGCCCACATTCTATGTATGGATCGCAAGGGATGACGATGATCTCCCGAAAGCGGAGGTGGTGCATGAATAATCTGATAGCGGATATCCGCAGGAACACAGGACAGACGATCTTTGCGGGTCTTCTCCTGCTGCTCTGTACCGCAGGCGCAAGCGCTCAGCAGGCGCTCACCTGGGACCAGGTGAAGACGAAGTTTGAAGCTGCAAACCCAGCGCTGCAGGCGGACCAGAGCAACGTGGATGAGTTGAAGGCCGAGGAGATCACCGCGTTTCTTCGCCCCAATCCGGAGTTCACATTGAGTGCGGACGGAACCCAGATCGCACCCCACGAGGGCTACTGGCGTCCCACGTCGGGCACGCAGGTGCAGCCCAACTTCAGCTATCTGCACGAGCGCGATCACAAGCGCGAGCTGCGCCTGGAGACGGCGAAGGAGTCAACGCGCATCGGCGGCTCGCTGCATGAGGACCTGGAGCGCAACCTGCTCTTCAGCCTGCGCTCCGCCTTCGTGCAGACGCTGGAGGCCAAGGCGGTGCTGGAGCTGGCGCGCGCCGACCTCGACTACTACGACAAGATCATCACCATTAGCCAGGACCGTTTCAAGGCCGGCGACCTGGCGCAGATCGATCTGGACCGCATCGAATTGTTGCGCGTGCAGTACGAGTCGGAGATCGAGACGGCAACCGTAAACCTGCGCACTCAGAAGATCCAGTTACTGCAGTTGCTGGACGACCGTACGCCGGTCGATCAGTTTGACGTAACCGGGCCGTTTAATTTCTCCACCGATCTGAAGCCGCTCGACGACTTTCACCAGACAGCGCTCGATTCGCGTCCCGACCTGAGCGCTGCGATCCAGGGAATCGAGCAGGCGAAGACGAACCACAAGCTGGCAATTGCAAACGGCTCAACCGACCCGACCTTTGGCGCGTGGTACACCTACAACCCATCGTTCTACAATCCCTATGCCCAGCAGACGCTCGGTCTCAGCGTGAACATCCCGCTGCGCATCTTCGACCGCAACCAGGGCGAGAAAAAACGCACGCTGATCGACATCGACCGTAGCCAGCAGTTCACCGAGCAGACGCGGGCGCAGGTCTTCAGCGACGTGGACTCGGCGTATGAGCAGGTTCGGAGCAACATTGCGCTGCTGGTTCCGTATCGCGACAAGTACAAGGACCAGGCAACGCGGGTGCGCGACACGGTCACGTTCTCCTACCAGCATGGGGGTGCATCACTGATGGATTTCCTCAATGCTCAAAGCGATTATCGCGTGGTGCAGCTTGCATACTTGCAATTGATCGGCTCTTACCTGACGGCCGCGAGCCAGCTCAATCTCGCTGTGGGACGCGAGGTCATCCCCTAGGAGTCGAGCAGGTTCTGCATTTAGTTCGTTCGATAACGATGGACAACGGCATGACTTGATATCAAGCATCGAGGTCGAAATGATGAATCGAGAAGAAGTTCGAGAGCGCATAGAAGATATCGGCATAATGCCAAGCATCCGTGTCGCTTCCGCTGAACTGGCTCTGTTTGCCGCCGAGACGGTATACGAAGCTGGCATCCCGGTGGTTGAGATCACCATGACCGTGCCTAACGCGGTCGAGGTGATTGCGCAGTTGACTCAAAACTATCCGAACTTCGTGGTGGGCGCCGGGACCGTGCTCGATACTGAGACGGCACAACGCTGCCTAGATGCCGGCGCACGATTCATCACCAGTCCCGGGCTGGTTCCCGACGTGCTGGAATTCACATTGAAGAACGATGTGGTCGCCATCCCCGGCGCACTGACGCCCAGTGAAGTAATTGCGGCGTGGAAGGCAGGGGCCGACTTCGTAAAGATCTACCCCTGCGCGCAAGTCGGTGGAGACCAGTACATCCGCGCTCTGAAGGTCCCGTTGCCACAGATAAAGCTGATCGCGTCCGGAGGCGTCAATCAACTGACGGCGGCCAACTTCATCTTCGCCGGCGCGGCGTCGCTGGGCATCGGATCGGAGCTGATGCCACGTCAAGCGCTCAAGATGCGCAAGGACCAGTGGATTCATGAGCTGGCGCGCAGATTTCTGGAGGCGGTTCGCAGTGCACGCATTCATCTGTCAGAGATTGATTGAGATTGAGGTGGCATCAGATGACGAGTCCCGTGTCATCACATTTGCGAATTCCCATCGCAGCGTTCTTGCTCTGCGCTATGGCGTCGTGCGTGGAACTACGCGCACAATCAGCGCCCGCCCCAGCGGGAACCAGCACAGACCTGTTTGTGATGTTGGGGTCGGATATTGACCGGCCAGGCCTGCTGCCGCGGGCAAATTACAACATAGGCATCGGCCACACCTTTGCCTTCCTCAAGCGCGATCCCATCGGAGACGAACTGACCTTCGGATACACCTACGAGAACAGCGGCAGCCACGGTTTTCTGCATACCAACTTTGGGGAGCACACGGAATCTGCCGGAGTGATGAAGAACTTCGCCCTGCCAAAGACCAAGGTGGTTACCGGATACACCTGGATCCAGACTGGCATTACCAGCTACACCGGAAACGCCCACATCCAAAATAGGCTGGACAGCGGCGTATCGATCGGCGCAATTGTGCACTGCAATAACAACAATTCGATCTGGATTCAGGAGAGCTACAGCAAGGTCGTCACCGTTCCCTGGTACACCACGGCAAGCATTGGGTATACCTACAGTTGGTAGTCAGTGTAGAGCGAAGTAAATTCAGGAAACCTGCAAGAGCAGGATTTCAGCAGCATCCGCAGGCATGACCTTGCCAAGCAGATCTGCCCTCCTGGATGAGAAAGGGAATGGCTGCCAATGCGGCCAGCGAATCGAACCATGGGAGATGGAATGCGGCGTTGACCGCGAGGCCAGCCAAGGTAATCAACGCAATGTACGCGCAAGTAGCGGATTGCACCGCATCGGCGGCCAGGGCTGCATTCCTGCTGCGGCGTGCCTCGTGGCGTTTCAGTGATGCCAGAACTGGCATTGCGATCAGCGCAGCAACAGTGATTCCTATCCCTGCACGACTTGTTTCAGGCCGCGACCGCAGAGCCAAGGACGCTAAAGCAATTGCCGCAACCACAAAGGCGAGCAAAAACAGCAGAACTCCGGCCGCACGGCCTGCTCTGTGTTCCGAGATCGGCATGCCCGGAATCCACTGCAAGAGCACAACCGTAGCAGACAGGAGCTCCACCAGGCTGTCGGAGCCGAATGCCAGCATCGCAGAACTGTGGGACGTAGCTGCCGCATAAACGGCGACGCCCAACTCTACGAGCATCCACGCCAGCGTGACACACTGCAACCACAGCACCGCCGAGCTTGGTTTCGCAGCCCCGACAATGGCTGGACTCAATGGCTCAACCACGATCTGTACACGTTCCGTCATCTTGTTCCACCCATGATGTCAGGCCCTCAAAAGAGGCGCAAGAGGGCGGCGCAGAGGAATCCAGAGGCAGGCAAAGCCGAGTCAGAAGAGAGCGGTCGAAAATTCCGTGTACCTGTAGCGTACTCAGAAGCCGCGTCTGCTGCGTCTTGAACGATTCGAGCGTCGATATTTTTCAGTAAATTATTTAGAATCAATGCGTGGAGGCAATCCGACCCCCTCCCGGCACCAATAAAATAAACAACTTATACAAAATAAGACTAACCCTTGCGGGTGACCTTTTCCTTCTGGTGGCCGTTCATTGTCTCAGTGAGGTCGATTGCGCGGCGTGAGATATCGACCTGGAACCATGAGCAGAGATACTGCTCCGACAAACGCATCTCAGTATTCACAGACACAACAAACTCCGCATGATGCTCAGGGAAATAATTGTTGATGGCGTTACATACGCGGGTGTATTTCTCTCTGGTTAGATAGCGACTCCGGCCGGGTTCCGACAAACGCGTAGACCGCATCCCCGTTCTTGCCGATCACGTGCGGATATTTCACCGTGTCCAGCTTCATCCACTCGCGCATGTAATGCTGACTGCCGTTCTTCCACGTGCCGAACCGAGAATGACCAGGTGGACCTGGTGCTGCCGCGCCTCAGCCAAGAGCGTATCGATCAGCGCGGTGTCATACACCCCTGGCCGCGGTTCGAACTGCTCCCTATAGACCAACATCTCCACGGTGTTCACGTGCAGGTACTCCATTGCCGGCCAAACCTTTGGCAGCTCGGCAGGCCAACTGCCGGAGTTGTGCATCTGCGCGCTCAGCATCAGATACGGCGCATCGTTCACGAAGAGGGCGTAGCGGCCAAGCACCTCGATCGAGACTTTCCTGATGTATATCAGTTATTGGAGATACATCTCGGGGGAAGAGTACTTCCCCCGCTTCGATAATCACCCCTATGTGGAGATATCTCTTTCGTCTCCTCACTCGGCAATGAGCTAATTTCTAGGGTTGGTCCACTGGAGTGTCGCCTACAGCGGGGTTGACTGCTCCGGCCGGGATCAGCGTCGACGTAACCGTCTTGGCATCGTCCGTGCCTGTGTAGAGCAGGATGCGAGACGGATCGATGCCCTTCTCGTTCACCAGATACTGCTTGGTGTTGACCGCGCGTTCCACGGCGTCGCTCGGCTTTTGGACGCGGGGCTTCAGCTTCGCTTCCTTGGCCTCATCCGCCTGCTCCTTGGCGTCTTCATTGCCAACCAGCGCCAGTTTGGCATCGGTGGAACGCTGTAGGTTGAGAGCGATGTCATCCAGGCAGGCTTTAGCTTCGTTGTCCACGCGCGTCGGACGTGTCGCGTCGCGCTCGAAGCTCATCGGGCACAGGCTGGACGCCAGCGGCGCGGGCGGCGGCGGCGGCGGCGGCGGCGCAATCACATTGACGCTGGCCGTCGCCGAGGCACTTTGTCCCTTGTCATCAATCACGTTGCAGCTGACCGTAATCGGTCCTGGAGCCGCACCTGCCGTCGAAAGCGTCGCCGAAGGTGTGGTGCCGCTGATGGAACCGGCTGTTGCGTTGTAGTTGTAGGTTAGCGGACGGTTCTGCGGGCTGACTGCGCTCGCCGCAACCATCGAAGAATCACCCGGATTGACCGACGAAGGATTTGCCGTGCAGCTGATGGTCGGCGGATCGAAGGGTTTGACTGTGAACTGCGTGGAGCAGTCCGCGATCTGGCCGGGCTTCACGCCCTCCGACACATGGCCCTTGACCGTGTAGGTGCCCGCAGACAAGGTCTTCGTGTCGATGCTCGCCGTGTTCGATGTCCCCGAGATCGCTCCGCCATCCGACGACCAGGTGTAACTCGCCGTCTTTTTAGGATTCAGGTTCAACGCCACGCCTGTCACCGTGATCGGGTCGCCAGGATACACCGTCGATGGGCTGGCTGAGCAGGTGTAGTCAACCGCCAGCGGAGGAGCATTCCCGCCGAAGCCGAAGACCAGTCCGGAGGAGAGGCGTATGTCGTTCTGCGATTCCCGTATGCCCGTGGAGGGATCCCCGAAGCGGGTCATCAGGTACTCGGCCTGAACGATGCGTATGGCGATATGCCGGTGGATCTTTAGATCAAGTCCGCCTCCGGCTGTCATGGCAAATGCGTTTTCGGAGGCGAGGGGCGTGCAAAGAGCGCCGGTGCAATTGGAGAGCGTCACCTGACTAGCGTGTACGCCGCCAAATAGAACTTGTACGAAGGGAGTGACCCTGCTGTAGCGGAAGGAAAGGCGTGGGCCAGCCATAAATGTGTAGGCAGTCCCGCTTGCGTCTGCCGCGCGAGGCGGGTTTGCGCCTGCGCCTGCGATCTGGAGTTTCGTGTCATCGAAGCCGCCAAAATCGCCAACCAGCCCCAGATAGCGGTTCAGGTTGAAGGCAATGGACGCGCTGCCGCCATTCAGCCGGACCATCCGGTTACCGGGGGTCAACATCGGCTGAAACGGCACACTGCGCAGATACGAGTAGCCAAGAAAAAGCTCTGCCCTGGGATAACTCCGATAGGTGCGGCCTGAAGAGGGCGCGGGAGCCGCGGACTGGGCCAGCGCGGCAGGCACTTCGGCATTGCCCACGGCAGCGGGCGCGACCGCGGAGTCGACAGCGGTGGCTCTGGCCGACGAGTTCTTCGAGTCTTCTGTAGCAAATAAGAATGGTGGCACCAGCAATGCGACAGCCGCCATGGTGGCAATCATCCGCGTCTTGAATTTCATCGTCGTTCTCCTGAATTGCTGCTCGCGAAAACCATCCATCCTCACCATCAGGCTCGCTCGGTTTGCCTGGACTGGCTGGAATGCGGGAGCCGATTCGCTCTTCCCAGCCTTGCTCACCCTGCTTGCTACATCGTTCCCGCACTGCATTTCTGTGCGGAGACCGTCCCGGGGGGACGGTCTCCGCGTGGCCTCACTGCACATTGATAACGGTGTTCACGATGGTGACCGACCCAACCAAAGAGATCAACCTGCCGTTGACGGTGGTTATTTGCGCGACTCCAGCAGTCGAGACCGAGGCTCCCGTCTGAGAGATGACGGTTCCGTCGAACGTCCCGCCTCCCAGAATCCCGTTGATGGTCGCGAAGCTCCCAACCTGCCAGAAGACGTTCGAGGCCTTGGCGCCATTGACCAGGACGATACTCTCATTGGCGGTTGGGGTACCTACCGTGAGCGCTGTTGCCATCTGGAATACCCAGAAGGCGTTGGGGTTGCCCTGAGCGTCGAGAGTAAGCGGCCCCAGCGAAATGTTGTAGAAGCCCGGCGTGGACTTATAGATGCCGGGGGGCAGCGTTCGATTGCCCAGCTCGCCCGCGTTGCCGCCTCCGCATCCCGGGCAGGTTTCTACAGCCAGACCGTTCGGGAAGGCAACCAGTTGGTTGTAAGCGGTAAGAGCGTCAGCTTCCGCCTTGGCTGCGATTGCCGACGTAACGGCGGTTCCTTCATTGGGGCATGCCGCCGTAGGGATCGATGTCCCAGGAGCTGTGTAGATGGTTCCATTGACGAGACCGCCGGTATCGATTGGAGTTTCTGAATACGAGCATTCATCGACTCCGAGTGTAACTACGGTGTTATCGTGCAGATCTACGACCAGGGTAGAGACCGCCGTGGTGGCGATATTTCCATTGATGACCGTGAGTCCCCCCGAATTGGTCATTCCCGCGGTGCCGCCAACGTCTCCGAAGAGAGCGGCCGTTCCCAGAGTCACTGGCACGGCACCCACTACACCGATTGTTGTGAAGCTCCACGGATTCGGTGCAACGCCCGATCCCAGCGAATTGCCTGTCGAGTCCGTCACTCCGGTTGTGATGTCCGCCGTATAGATGGTGTTGGAGACGAGATTGGCAGACGGTGTAAAGGTTGCGATAAAGGTGGCCGCGTTATAGCTTATGGTTCCGATTACCGCAGCTCCGCTGGGTCCTGTCAGGGTGAAGGTTGTTGTGTTGATCGAGAGTGGGTTCATGGCCTTGCTGAAGGTTGCACTGACGGCCTGGTTGATCGCCACACCGGTGGCCCCATTGACAGGCGAGGTGAGGGTGATGGTCGGCGCCGTGCCGTTTGCCGCGCCAACGGTAAACGTCCAGACATTATTGCTGGCCAGCGCATTGCCTGACAGGTCCTGCGCGCCGGTTGTGATCGTGGCCGTATAAGTAGTGCCCGTTACGAGAGCTGCGGTTGGTGTAAAGATCGCAGTATTTCCAATGCTGGCGTACGTGACCAGACCTGCCACGGCGACGGCCGGTGTTCCGGATGTCAGCGTGAAGGTGGTTCCGCTGATGGTGAGTGGGTTCATGGCCGCGCTGAATGTCGCACTGACGACCTGATTGGTCGGCACGCCGGTGGCCAAATTGGCGGGGATTGTGGAGAGCACCGTCGGCTTGGTGGTGTTTAGAACTCCGGTGGTAAATGTCCAGACATAGTTGCTGGCCATGGTATAGCCTGCCAGGTCCTGAACCCCGGTTGTGATCGTGGCCGTGTACTGTGTGCTAGCTGCAAGAGGGGTGGGTGCGGTCGGTGTAAAGATCGCTACCGAACCGGAGGCATCATAGGCGACGGTTCCGGTGACCGCAGCTCCGCCAGTTGTTGCTTTCAGCGTAAAGGTTGTCACCCCGATCGTGGCAGGATTCATCGCCTCGCTGAAGGTCGCAATCAGCGACTGGTTGGTCGGCACGCCCGTGGCGCCAGCGGCAGGGTTTGTAGCAATCACTGAGGGTGCGGCGGGGGCAGGAACTGTTCTGAAGTTCCATGCATAGTTGCTTGCCAGGGGTACGCCTTGCGCGTCCTGTGCCCCGGTTGTAATCGTGGCCGTGTACAAGGTATTGGTTGCCAGCAGGTTGGATGGTATGAAGATCGCTCCGTTGCCCGAGCAGCTCACCGTTCCCGCAACGGCAGTGCTGCCCGGGCCGGTTACTGTAAACGTAGTTGCGGGAGAGTAGAGAGTTGCACAGTTCATCGCCTTGCTGAACGTCGCGCCGATGGCCTGGTTGAGCAGGATGCCGGTGGCGCCATTCGCTGGGACGGTGGAGAGCACGGTGGGAAGTGTATCGGTCGTAAATGTCCATGTAAAAGCACTTGCCAGCCCAGTGCCGGCAACGTTTTGCACCCCTGTGGTGAGGGTGGCAGTGTAGGTGGTGTTTGCTGCCAGAATCGCGGGTGAGGTTGGAGTGAATGTTGCGGTTGCGCCAGAGCAGGCGACTGTTCCCGTCACGGCTCCGGCAGTGGCTGTCACCGTAAATGTTGACGTGGTGAGGGTGGAGCAGTTCAATGCCGCACCGGCGTAGTCGGGGTCTTGCGCTGGAAGTTGCAGGAAGGTGGCGCTGATCGTCGGATTAAAGGTCAGACCGCTTGCGCCCGAAGTCGGTGTGGTGGAAACCACCGAGGGGCCTGCCACTGCTTCAAAGTTCCAGGCATAGTTTTGCACCATGACATTGCCGACCAGGTCTGTGACCCCAGTCGTAATCGTGCCCGTATAGAGCGTATGCAACACAAGAGCGCTGGTGGGGGTAAAGGTCGCGGTGGACCCGGAGCAGGTGACTGTTCCGCCCACGGCAGCTCCGCCAGCCACTGTAACAGTAAAGGTCGTCGTGGTGAGAGTGGAGCAGTTAACCGGTTTGCTGAAAGTTACGCTAATGGGCGCGCCCAAGGCCACGCCTGCCGCGCCTAAAGCGGGAACTGTAGTGAGCACATGGGGGGGGGTGGTGTCTGGGACATTGATTGTTTCTCGACCGCAGCCAGCGAGTGAAACGGCAAGGAGTGTCAGTGCCGATAAGAACCACGTGTTACGACTCATGTGCTTGTTCATTGGTGCCCCTTCTCCAACTGTTGCGAACAGTTGTCCATCGCTTTTCATGTCGCCGAATGTATTGGCGGGTCATACATAGGATGCTCAAGTGGTTCCCGGAGTTGGATTCACATGCTGTGTCATCTGTTTCCGGCCCACAGAAAGTGCGATGCTGCGTATTTGCGGAGGGTTGTGAAAAAAATAAATATAAAAAAGTGGTCAAAATTGCACACTTAGAAATAACTGCGAGTGAGAGCTAATTTGTAAATTCTGACAGAGGGATAAGTGGAGGATATGTTCATCCGCAATCTAAGATGGCTGGGATGAGGAGAGTAGACGAGCAGACGACCACGCAGGACCACACGGCGGTCTTCAATGCTTAATTTGTATCGGAGGCATCGGTCGAACATGCGGTCGTTGCCAAATTCGGTATTGCTTTCTTTGCCGGCGATATGCGACAGAATGCAGGGCGCTACGCCGATTGCACTTGCGGCGGAGAGCGTCATACGGGGTTTCTCGCATCGCAAGCATAAGCCCACGTTTCAAAATCGAGATGTTGGGCACCTGAGTTGTGTCCATTTCTTCATCGAACCACCTCCGCTCACCCCTCGGCATACTTCTTCCTCAGCCTCTTTTGCGCATGACGTGCCCGGGCCTGCATCGCTGGCGTTCCCCCCTTCCACAGGAACTGCTCGACGAGCGCCTCGGCCTCTTCTCGTAGCGAATCTTCTGTAAGCGCAAGCGTCGCCAATCCCTCCACCGCCGAGCAGCGCACCGCATTGCTCTCGTCCTCGGCCAGCAGCGACATGATCCGCGCCGCGCGCAGTCGTTGCGGCCTCGTCTTCGCGACGCGTGCGACCACCAGCGCCAGATGCCAGCGCGTCTGCGACTCGTCAATCGGCAGCGACTCCAGCAAACCCGCCAGCTCGTCCGCGTATCGCTCCAATGGAGCCGCACCCCGCTCCGTAATGCGCCGCGCCACGTCGGCTGCTCGCTTGCGCACGGCGACCTCTTCGCCGAAGAGTTCGTGCACCAGTGCGCGCAGCGACGGCTTGTAGTCGCCGATCTCGCGCGCAAGCAGGCGCGACTGGATCACCCCCCAGGGTCTTAAACGCAGCAATTTGCGCACGGTTCCCATGCCGCGAAGTATAAATCCGCCAGCGTGCGAGTTGGCTATATTCCGATTGAATTTGCGAGGAGGATCGACGCCTACGGGGTTCTCTGCGCTGTGCGAGTGTCTGCTGCGGGCGGGTCGTCGTTCAGTCTAGACTCCAACTGCGCGAATGATACCTGTAACTTCGCGACGGCTGCGCGCAGTGCCGCGACCTCGGCCTCCAACGCTGAGATGCGAGCCGCGGTTGCGAACTCCGTGGCAGAATCCGAGGCCTGTTCGATTTCGGAAGGATTGCGCGGGCGAAACTCCGCGGAGCTGAAGTCGTGCACGGCTGTGTCGATCGGGCCTCCGAGCAGATGCGCGTAGCGCGCCTCGCGCGATCCCGGCTGGCGCGGCAGCACGACTGCGAGGGGCCGCGCTCCTGAAGGTTCGTCGCCTATGGGAGCTGCGGTCATGCGCGCCAGCGTGCTCTCAACCGCGTCGAGACCATCGAAGCTATGGAGGCGATCGGAGCGTGAGCGCAGCTGGCCGGGCGTCTGCGGGCCGCGCAGGAAGAGCAGGCAGAGCAGCGCCGTCTCGTCGCGGCGCAGGTTGAGGACGGTGCGGATTCGGTGCTCGTACTTTTCCACGCGGCTGGAGTGTTCCACGGCCACGAGGTCGTCGTCTTCGAGCGTGCGCAGGGCCTGGCGCACCTCTTCTTCGGTCAGGTCGAGGA
>Ga0187847_10001375_pt1 | contig 22085 bp, 18 predicted proteins | sample June2016WEW_4_10_FD_132458 | JGI IMG/M metagenome (GOLD analysis project Ga0187847, IMG submission 132458) | Peatland microbial communities from SPRUCE experiment site at the Marcell Experimental Forest, Minnesota, USA - June2016WEW_4_10 | ecosystem: Environmental > Terrestrial > Soil >...
AAATATTGTACCCAGGGCTCACTGAACCGTGGGTGCAGGACCCCGTTGGCCATAAGAGCCTGAAGAACAACGGATCCTATACGTGTACGTGGATCGGGTTGTCAGTATCCCTAGAGATGCTTCTGGTTGAGGACAGGTTGCACTCATTGTAGATCGGTTTTCCAATTTGCGTCGAGGCGTGAATTGCAAATATGTGATTTTATCTTCAACAAGAAAACGTACGTAGGTGCATGGATTCTGTGCACGGCAAACCGAGAATCATCTTGAGGATGAAGTGCTTCGGCGGCGATGGGCCTTTGGATTAACTGCGTTCGAGCGATGTGGCCATGGCGTCCAGCGAGAGAGAGCGAAGGAGGTTGCGACGCATGCCGGACTCAACCTGGACGAGGGCGCGGGCGGCGGAATCGATCCAATCGATGGAAAGACCTTGGGCGAGGCGAGCGAGTTCGGCTTCGAGATCGATGTTGCGGATGAGGCGCGGAGTTCCGGCAACGATGAGGAGCAAGTCTTCAACGAGGCTCGACAAGGCGCGGAGAAGACCGACGGTTTTCTCCTGACCGTCGGCGCCGGCGCGATAAGTCTCAGTTGCGTGGAAGAGCTGGGAATAGTCGGGATCGCGAAGGGCGGTGCGGAGAAGGATGAGTGCATCCTGACGGCTGGTGAGGTAAGCGGCGAGATCGAGTGTGAGGGCGCGACCTATGGCACCTTCAGCGAGGCGGGCGGCGAGGGCGCGGTCTTGCGGCTTGAGTTCAGGACGGCGGATGACGAGGAGAGATTCGAGATCGGAAGGGGCGAGAGCGCCGAGGCGGTGAGCTACAGCGCGGGAACGGATGGTGGGCAGCAGTTCCTGCGGGTTTTCGGTGAGGAGGATGAGCGAGGTATGCTCGGGTGGCTCCTCGAGAACTTTGAGGAGGCTGTTGGCGGCCTCCTTCATGAACGCTGAAGACGTGAAAATGGTGAAAGTGCGCTTGGACTCGACAGGTGGACGATAAAAGGCGATGTGGATGACCTGGCGAACCTGGCCTAGCTTGATGAGGAGTTGTGGCGGGTCGGGCGGGACGATGAGCAGGTCAGGGTGGGTCTGGATGAGGATGCGGGTCTCGCGCTTGTCGGTGTCGCGGAGGTCTTCGCGGGCTGAAACGGCCTCTGCGACTAGGGTTTCGAGGTTTGCGGAGTCGGCGATGCGGAGGCAGTTGCTGCAGCGGCCGCAGAAGTCGGGAAGGCCATCGGACTCGGTGGGGTTGAGGCAGTTGACGGCTTTGGCGAGCATGAGGGCGAGGGTGTATTTGCCCGCGCCTTTGGGTCCGGCGAGGATGAGCGAGTGTGGGAAACGCTGCGCGCGGATGGACTCGCGGAGATGGGTGACGGTTTGGGTATTGCCTAGAAAATCCTGGAAGGGCACGGATTGAGGATACGGCATTTGCGGATGAAATGTCGGGCTCTGGGGGTGGGCGGAACCGGCTGGTTGTTCGTATAGAGGGCTCGTCGAAGCCAGTATGGCTGCCCATTGTTGCAGAAATCGGAGGGGGTTGACCTCTCCAGATTGGCGACGCCGGCGGATCTTTGTGGACAGGGCCGAGGGTTGAGGCGAGGTGCCGAAGGAAATGGGCACGTTGTAAGATTGCTGACAGGATTGTCGAGTAAGAAGGGAATTGCGCATGAAGCTGGAACCGATCATCGTGGTGGCTGTGCTTGCAATTTCAGGTGGGATTCATGCGCAGGTGAATATGAAGGGGCAGGTGGGCCCGGCTTTTCAGCAAGCGCCTCCGCCCACCAAGGCTGAAAAACTGGCGACGGGGCTGGCGGCGCACGATTTTCTGTATGCGGGTGAGTCGCTTGAGCGCAACCTTTATGTTGTGCGCGGGGGCAAGATCGCGTGGAGCTTCAACGATGCGGACGAAAAGGGTGAGATCAGCGATGCGGTGATGGAGTCGAACGGCAATATACTTTTTTCGCACCAGTTCGGGATCAGCGAAGTTGCTCCGCAAAAGGTTGTGATCTGGCACTACGATGCGCCGGCTGGGACGGAGGTGCACACCGCGATTCCGATAGGCAAGAATCGCGTGCTGTATGTCCAGAACGGCGATGTTGCGGTGGTGCGGGTGATCGAGAAGGCGACTGGCGCGACGGTGAAGGAATTCAACCTGAAGACCAAGCTGCCGCCGAGCACACATGGTCAGTTCAGGCATGTGCGGCTGACCCCGCAGGGAACGCTGCTGGTGGCGCACATGGACCTGAACAAGGTGGTGGAGTACGACACGGACGGGAATGAGCTGTGGTCGTTTCCGGCGGACAAGCCATGGGGCGTGACACCACTGGCGAATGGAAATGTGCTGATTACCGATAGCAAAGGCGTGCGGGAGATTACGCGGCGCGGCGATACGGCGTGGAGCTGGATGCCGGCGGATGCGCCTGAGTATGCGTTTGCGAATTTGCAGCAGGCGTGGCGGCTTCCGAATGGAAACACGGTGATCAACAACTGGGTGAACGAGTGGGAAGCGGACCCCAAGGATGTGACGGGGACGGTGCAGGCTATCGAAGTGACACCGGCGAAGAAGGTGGTGTGGGTGCTGAACTCGTGGAAGGACGCGGAGAACCTGGGGCCGGCGACAACGTTTCAGTTTTTGGATGGCACGGCGGCAGAGGACGTGCACTTCGGGGATATCAAGTAGTAGAGGACGGCTGGGGCGGCATCGTTTGTCTGGCATCGTTTTACTGGCCTGGGGAATCTCTCACTCAGCAGGGGATCAATTTCAAAGCATCTGATGGCTAACCGGGATCAATGACCCGGAGGGAGAAGTATCGGAATGGCAGACGACAAGGAATTACGCAATCATTTGGTCAACTTGCTGCAGGGCGGGGACGCTCATGCGGATTTCGAACGCGTGATCAAGGATTTTCCAAGGGAGCTGCGGGGCAAGAAGATCAGAGTCGCGGAACACACGGCGTGGGAGTTGCTGGAACACTTGCGGATTGCGCAGTGGGACATTCTGGATTTCTCACGGAATCCGCAGTACAAGGCGCGGGAGTTTCCGAAGGAGTATTGGCCGGACTCGTTTGCGCCACCGAAGTTCAATTCATGGAATTTGAGCGTGAAGGCTTTTCAGGACGACTTGAAGGCGATGTGCGACCTGGTTGCAGATGAGAAGACGGATTTGTTTGCGAAGATTCCGCACGGAGACGGACAGACGGTACTGCGCGAGGCGCTGGTGCTGGCGGATCATAACTCTTATCACCTGGGGCAGATGGTGCTGCTGAGACGGATACTGGGGGATTGGAAGTGAGGGGTTGGAGCGATTAGAAGATTTTGAAAGCTATAAAGAACGTTAGATAGATGGAGCTATTCCACCCATTCGAGGAAAAGATTTCGAGGGGATGGGGCACAGAGCTCGTGTGATTCGCTTCGGGGCGCGGCTGAGGCCGCGCCCTGGCAACGCGGATTCGAGATGGACCGACGTTAGTTGTGCAGGTCGGTTTTAGAGAGCATCTTCAGGAACTGCATTCCGGTGCACTGATCGATGGTCTCGCCGATCAGCTTGCCGTCGCGGTTGAAGATGAATGTCTTGGGTATACCCTCAATGTGAAATTGCTTGTGAACCGTGCTACCCGTGTCGATGAGGACGGGCGGGCGATAGCCGGTGGGGGCGATGAACGAGTTCACTTTGAAGGCGTCCTCGTCAGAGATGGAAAGGACGACCAGGCCCTGCGACTGGAAGCGGGTATAGATGCGGTCGAGGTCAGGCATTTCAAGACGGCAGGGGCCGCACCAGGTGGCCCAGAAGTTGACCATGACGATTTTGCCGCGGAGTTCAGAGAAGGTGACTTTCTTTCCGTGCAGATCCTTGAGAGTGAAGTCAGCTTTCTGAACATCAGCCTCGTTGGCGATGAGAACCTGGTTGGCTCTGTTGAAGAGAGGATCTTTGAGGGTGGTGGTGACGTTCTCATAACGAACGAGGTTGGCCAGTTCGAGATAAGGCGCGGGAGGCTGGTCGCTTTGGGCGGGGACGGGCGACTCGGCGAGCGATTGCGATAGAACGTCGGCAACTGCCTGGACGGTCGCGTCTCCCTGATCGCCTTCGGTTACCAGGTTAGCGAGGCTATAGGCGAGTTTGACCTTGGGAAGACCTGCGGGCATGGAACGGATGTCGGCGGCGAGCTGAACGGTGGCGGTTGGACGCTGCGTGGCGGAGAGACTGCGAAGATTGCGCAATTTGTTGGTGATGGCAGACTCGGAGGCCTGGGCATGAAGGAATGGCGCGCCGAGCAGGAGAGATGCGGCTAATAGAGTTTTTTGAACATAGGTCATCGGGACCAGCCTGGATGGTGGATTGAAGGCATTGGAGCTTCGGCGGAATTATAGACCTGGCCGAGTAGGGGTGGACATTTGCGGATCACATGGTGAGCGCGAGAGATTGGTGGTGCCTTGAGGAAGGCTTTAGAGCGGTTCCAGGATAGGTATACCTTTCCCGCATTTTACAGGGTCGCCGCTCCTTGGGGTCGCATCAACTTGACTGCAACGCCTTCGGTGCACAGCAATCCTGGAACCGCAATAAAAGCCATAAAAGACGATAGATAGATGGAGCTATCCCATCCATTTAACGAAAGGATTTCGAGTGGATGGGGCAGGGGGCGCCCGTTTCGTTATCCGATTTGGATGTCTAACTGGAGGCGGGCGGAGACGGCCTCCACGGCCTTCTGGTGGACTTCGTCGATGGAGAGGTCGCCTTCGATGAGGACTACGCGATTGGGTTCTCGGAGGGCGATCTCGCGATATTTTTCCCAGACACGGGTGTAGAACCCATCCTGCTCGAGCTCGAAACGATTCTCGTCTTGATTGGATTGCGGTCCGGCCTGGGACTGGACACGCTGGTTGCGGCGGCGGGCGCGGACGAGGCTGGACTCGAGGCTGGGCAGAAGCAGAAGGGTGAGGTCGGGCCGGAGGTTGCCGCAGACGAGGCGGTGAAAGGCGAGAACGGTGTCAGAGCCAAGCTGGCGGCCTCCGCCCTGGTAGGCCTCCGTGGAGTCAGTGAAGCGGTCGCAGAGGACGATTTTGCCGGCGTCGAGAGCGGGCTGGATGACTTCAGCGATGGCCTGGGCGCGGTCGGCGAACATGAGGGCCATTTCTGTCATGGGAGCGAGGCCGGTGGAGCGGGAGTCGAGGACCAGGGCGCGGATGCGGTCACCGATTGCGGTTCCGCCCGGTTGACGGGTGACTACTATGTTCTCTGAATCCCAGGTCTCAGAGACTACGGCCTGTGCCTTATCCATCCCAGGTCTCAAATTCGAGACCTGGGCCCCCTGAGGTGAATCTGCGACCACCCGATCCTTTAACCAGGAGGCCAAACGCTTGATTTGGGTGGTCTTGCCGGAACCGTCCAGACCTTCGAGGGTGATGAAGAGACCGCGCGGCATGGGGTGAGTTTATCACCGGGGTACCGGGAGCAGACGAGGCTACGGCGGGTATGTTACAACAGAGTGATTTTCGAACGTGACCGGAGGCAGGCCCGCTGCGGCGGACCACTCCACTGGAGCAGAACGACTGTGAGATCCCCCAACCTACTAAAGCTATCGATATGCGGCCTGTTTGCAGCCACGACGCTGGCCGGCGGCAGGCTCAACGCACAGAATCTTACGCTGGAAGGACAGACGGGCGGGTTCATTACGCCGACTGCTTACGTGGTGTATGGCGAGAAGGGATCATTCTTTTCGCATCCGGCGGTGGGTTATCACTTTGTGGACGCTAACAAGGTGATTGGCGATATTCATACCTTCTCGGTTGCCGAGGGTTTTGCGAACCGGGCCGAGGTGGGCTACACGCGGAGCGTGCACTGGACGGGCGACAGCACAAGCTTCAGCAACCTTTGGCACTACGCCGGGATGAACATCTTTAACGGTAAAGTGGTGGCGATCAAGGATGGGCAGTTCGGGCCTTGGACGCCAGGGTTTGCGGGCGGCTTTGTGGTGCGCACGGGCGACCAGTTTGTGAGTGGCGCGCTGAATCAGGCGCTGACCGGGGTTCCAAAGACCTATACCAATGGCGATGTTTACGTGGCAGCTACCAAGACGTGGCTGCATCCGCCGGTGCCATTTCTGGTGAACGTGGGGTGGAAGGCTACGAATGCTTCGATCTACGGAATTGGCGGGCAGTCGACACGATTCGGCGGGAGGCTGTTTGGTGGATTGGGGATTCCGCTGCCAGGGCCGTTCAAGACGGCGATTGTGCCGGCGGCCGGGTTTACGCAGGAGCCTCCGACAAGCGTGAACCTGGGGGCGATTCTGGTGGGTGGACGTGCTCATTTGCCGACCACGCTGGACTACGCGGTGAGGGTGACGCAGAAAGAGCATCCGCATTTTGCATTCGATATCGGTGTGGGGCAGGTGGCGAACAACATTGGGACGACCGAGGTGCCGACAGGGCTGCCGCCACCGTATCCGCCGGTTGTACCGGTGCCAGTGAATCTTGAGGCGCGGCACGTGGTTGGGGTTGGGTTGAGCATACGGCCGTGAGACAGGCAGGGAACAGGGAACAGGGAAGCCAGCATTGACTGAGTTGTCCTTGTTGTGCAACTTCTGGCTAAGGTTGGGGTTGGAACTCACATAGACCGATGCGAGACTCGATTATCGCGTCAGTCAAACCAAAGGTATGTGGAGGATTTTCATGCGACTTCTGCGCTCTGCCCGTTTGCTGCTGTTGGCAGCTATCCTTTTTGCGATTCCCGCAAGTTCATATGCGGGAGTGTTTATCAGCGTCGGGATTGCTCCGCCGGCGCTGCCGGTTTATGTTCAGCCAGTGTGCCCGGAACCGGGCATGATGTGGACGCCCGGCTATTGGGCATATGGGGACGACGGCTACTACTGGGTTCCGGGCGCGTGGGTACCTGCACCTTATGTTGGCGCATTGTGGACTCCGGGATATTGGGGCTGGGGCGGCGGACGGTACATTTTTCATGACGGCTACTGGGGGCCGCACATCGGCTACTACGGCGGCGTGAATTATGGATTCGGATACGGCGGAATTGGATTTGCCGGCGGCATTTGGCGGGGCGGATTCTTTTCCTACAACACGGCTGTGATGCATGTGGGCATTGGCGGCGCATGGGGCAGCCGGGTCTACGTAGACCACGCGGTTGTAGAGCGCGGGTTCGTGGCAAGGGACAGCCATGTGGCGTTCAGCGGCGGCCCGGGCGGCATTCGTCACGAGCCGAGTCCCGAGGAACGGGTGGCAGAGCATGATCAGCATCGGGGGCCGAGCGACGTGCAGCAGCATCATATAGAGGCTGCGCGAGCGGACAGGACTTCGTATGTCAAGAACAACGGTGGACACCCGAATAACCTGGCTGTGGCAAGGCCAATGGGAGCGTCGCATGGAAATGAGACGCACGCGATGACGTCGCATGGCAACGAGACGACGCATTCAACGACAACGCGGACGACCGAGTCGCACACCGTGACTCAATCGCACACGAACACGATGGCATCGCATACGAATACGGCCGCATCGCATCCTGCTGCGGCGTCGCACGCGGCGGCAGCTCCCAGGGGCGGCGGTGGTGGATCGGCGCCGAAGGGAAACCCCAGCGGGCATCACAAGTAACAGAGCCGTCTGCGACATAAGGTCAGATTGCACAAGGCCCACGGGATACTGTGGGCCTTGTTGCGTCAGGGGGTGGATGGCTCGATGCCGCAGATGTCCACTTCAAGGCCGCCGTATTCGGGGTGGCTGTTTTCGCGGACGCGATACGCGATGTCGATGAGGGAGCCTTCTGCCAGGGCGAGTTCGGCGGCGCGGGCGGCGAGGTTCCAACCTACGGCGCGTGTGACTGAGTTGGATGCGGAAAGTGGCTGCTCCTGGGCTGGAGTGGGCGCTTGAGTTTGCGACAGCTCGAGGCGGATGTGGCGTTCCTTCATGATGCGGGGGCGGGCGAGGAGACGGGCCTTGCGGGCTACGAAGATGGGCTCGGGATTCCCGTGGCCGAGGGGTTCAAGCTTGCGCAGCCAGCCGGCGAGGACCGGGGTGATGCGATCGAGGGGCAGTTCGGCGTGAATGTTGAGCAGGTGCTCAGGTTGACGAGTGGCTAGATGTTCCAGTGCATAAAGACGCAGGCGGCGCTTGAGTTCAGGAAGAGCCTCGGCGGGCATGGCGAATCCGATGGCGAAGGCATGGCCTCCGAAGCGAGTGAAGAGATCGGCGCAGCTCTCGATGGCGTTGAGGAGTTGGAAGCCATCGACGGAGCGGCCGGAGCCGTGAGCGATGCCGTCTTCAACGCTGACGACGATGGCGGGCTTCGCGGTGCGCTCGACGACGCGTGACGCGAGAATACCGATGACGCCGCGATGCCAGCCGTCGCCATCGATGATGAGGAGATTGTTGCCGGCGAGTTCAGCACTGGTGGCTAGACGAATCTCGATTGCGGTGAGGGCGGCGGCCTCTGCATCACGGCGCTCTCGGTTGAGGCGTTCAAGCTTGGAGGCGAGAACAGTGGCGCGCGCGTGATCGCGAGTGCAGAAGAGCTCGATGACCTCAGAGGCAATGTCCATGCGGCCAGCGGCGTTGATACGTGGTGCGATGCGAAAAGCTACATCGAAGCCGGTGAGCTGTTTGGCTGCGGGATCGAGGGCGGCGACGGCGAAGAGGGCTCGGAGGCCGGCGCCCACGGGCGAGCGCAGTTCACGCAGGCCGAGAGCGGCGATGACGCGGTTCTCGCCTTTAAGAGGGACGGCGTCAGCAATGGTGGCGATGGCGGCCATCTTGAGGAAGCTGGGAAGGATCTTGTCGCGCAAGCGAGCGGGATCGCGACGGGAAAGAATTGCCTGGGCGAGTTTGAGCGCGATGGCTGCGCCGCAGAGGGATTTTTCAGGATAGGTGCAGCCGGGCTGATTGGGATTGAGAATGGCGAGAGCGTGAGGGACTGCATCGTCAGCCTGACATAGATGGTGATCGGTGATGATGAGGTCGAGTCCGAGACGGCGCGCGGTTTCTGCTTCGGCAAAGGCGCGCATGCCGGTGTCGACGGTGATGACGAGGCGCACGCCTTCTGCGTATGCCGATTCAATCACACTGGATTGGAGACCATAGCCCTCGCGGAGACGGTGAGGCACGTGAAACCGAGCTTCGCCGCCCAGCATTTCAATGGTGGTCTTGAGCAGGACTACGGCGGTGGTGCCGTCTACGTCGTAGTCGCCGTAGAGAAGGACGGGCTCGTGGTTTGCGATCGCCGACTCAAGTCGATCTGCGGCGGCTGCCATGCCGAGCATGAGGAATGGATCGTGAAGGAGGGCTGGCTCTGGGTTGAGGAAGGCATGCGCCTGAGCTGCGGTGGAGATGCCGCGGGCGAAGAGCAATTCCGCAAGGACCAGAGGCAAGCGAGCCTCAGTGGCGAGGTGCTCTGCTTCTTCGCGATGCGGCTCGGCTACGAGCCAACGTTGCGCTGGCCGCGGAAAGGTGGACTGGATGGGTTGGGCATGCGAAGTGACCGGATTGCGTGCGGGACTTGCCGGAGTGAGTGGGCTGGCCACAGAAGCTTACTCGTCCTCGTGGTCACCATGGGCGTCGTCGATGACGATGTCCTGGAAACTTTCGATATCCTCGAGCAGCGCCTGGTAGCGTTCATACCACTCAGTTGTGGTTTCGTGCAGGAAGACGAGTCCCTGATAGACAAAGCCAAGCTGGATGTAACCGACCATGCCGGCGTATTTGCGGAGCCATTGCGCTTCGACGAGTTCAGTGGCTTCTTCATCAGGGAAGTTCATTTCGCCGGCTTCTTCGACGAGGGCATCAAGCTCTTCGCGTTCGAGGGACATTTCACTGAAGGTGACGAAGGGAGCGCCGACGTGCTTGGCCATCTCGACAAAGTCTTTCCATGCGTCGGGGTTGCCGCTGCCCTCCCAGACAATGGAGGGTATGTCCTCAGTGACGTAACCAGGGAGGCGGTGCATTCCGTGACCTTCAATGAAGGCCACCATGTCGTCTTTCAGCGATAGAAGATTATCCGTGCTCATAGTCAAGCTTCTATTTTCGCAGACCGGGACGGGTCAAGGGGCGAGATTGTGGAAAGTTGTGAGACCAGGGAATGGAGACCAGGGACAGATGGACTGAGAGCTAAGGCGGACACGGTAAGCTGGAGTTAATCGCTGTGAGGAGGAATACATTTGCCTGGGTTTGAACGTCATGTGTTTGTTTGCCACAATGTGCGGCCAGTGGATGCGCCGCGGCCGTCGTGCAGTGCGGATGGAAAGAGCGAGTTGCATACGCAGCTGAATCAACTGGCTAAGGCCGCGGGGTTGGGCGGGAAAGTGCGCATTAATAAATCGGGGTGCCTGGATCAGTGTGAACATGGTCCGACGGTGGTGGTTTATCCGGAAGGGGTGTGGTACGGCCATGTGCAGCCTGAGGATGCGGCGGAGATTGTGGAGGAGCACCTGGTGGGCGGGCGACCGGTGGAACGACTGCGGCTGGCTGAGGAGTGCGTGAATACGAAGAGCTGCCCGCATCGGGGATGATGGGTGAGAAAAGGCACTAGAATCAGGCCGGCGCGATTGCCGGGCCTGATTCTAGTGTTGTGGAAGAGACGGTGGACGGGCTTTTTGCTTACCTGTTTACGTTTAACGAGACGGACGCCGTTGTTGTGGTGTAATCCGTCGTATCGGTTGGTGTGAATGTTGCTGTGATGGTATGGTTTCCGACGGCAAGCACTGTTCCGGCCGCTGGCGAATAAGTGAACGTGCCGGCAACCTTCGATGTGGCATCCAGCTGTGTTCCGCTCAGCGGCGTGCCATATTTGATGGAATTGGGTGTAGCCCAGGTGATGGCTGGGGTGGACTTGTTCACAATGAGCACGACGGATGTGGTGGCCGTTGTGTAATCCGTTGTGTTGTGTGGAGTGAACGTGACGACCAGCGTCTGCGTTCCGGCGCTTAGCACCGTTCCCGACGCGGGTGAATACTTGAAGGTTCCCGCGATCGATGCGCTGGCATCCAACTGTATTCCACTCAGCTTTGTTCCGTATGATATGGCCGCAGGTGTGGCCCAGGTGATGGTGGGCGTAGCCTTAATCACGGTGAGAGTAACCGTGTGGGTTGCGGTTGTGGTGGTGTAGTTAGCAGCGTTGGACGGGGTGAAGGTGACTGAGAGTGTAGGGTTGCCAACCGAGAGCACCGTTCCGACAGCGGGTGAATAGCTGTAGGTTCCGGTTGCGTTTGAGGTGGCATCCAGTTGCGTTGCGCTCAGGGCTGTTCCGTAGGGGATTGCTGCGGGTGTGGCCCAGGTGACGGTGAGTGCGGCCTTGTTCACGGTGAGAGAGGCGCTGTCGCTGGCGGTCGCGTAGTCGGTGGTGTCGGTTGGGGTGAAGGTTACCGACAGTGTCTGTGTACCGGCGTTAAGGATGGTTCCGGCTGCCGGGGAGTAGGCGAAGGTGCCGGCTACGGTGGATGTGGCGTTCAGTTGAGATGCAGTCAATGGCGTGCCATAGGTGATGGCTGCTGGCGCAGTCCACGCGATCGTCGGTGTCACTTTGTTCACCGTCAGCGTTACGCTTGCCGTGGATGTTGTGTAGTCGGTGGTGTCGGTTGGAGTGAAGGTCGCGGTGAGTGATTGCAGGCCGGCAGTGAGCACTGTTCCTGCAGCGGGTGAGTAGGTGAAGCTTCCGGCGACTGTTGAACTGGCATTCAATTGCGTTGGACTGAGAGGAGTGCCGTAGGTGATCGCGACGGGTGGCCCCCATGTGATGGATGAAGCCACCTTGTTGACGGTAAGCGTCACACTGGTCGTGGCTGTTGTGTAGTCCGTAATATCGGTGGGCGTGAATACTGTGGTGAGCGTTTGCTGCCCGGCGCTAAGGACCGTTCCCGCTGCTGGTGAATAGCTGAAGGCTCCGGCAACAGTCGCAGTCGCATCGAGCTGAGTCGCGCTAAGAGGCGTGCCATAGGTGATTGGCGCGGGCGTGGACCACGTGAGGGCGGGCGTCGTCTTGTTCACCGTCAGCGTGACGCTGGCGGAAGCAGTCGTGTAGTCGGTGGTGTCAGTCGGGGTGAAGGTTGCTGTCAGAGTTTGGGTTCCGGCTGTGAGCGAAGTGCCAATTGCCGGAGAATAGGTGAAGGTTCCGGCAACCGTCGAGGTAGCGTTGAGCTGGGTTGCGCTGAGTGGCGTGCCGTAGGTGATTGGCGTGGGCGTGGCCCAGACTACGGAAGGCGTGGCCTGGGTCACGGTGAGGGTGACGGTCGATGTGGCTGTCGTGTAGTCGGTTGCATCGGTTGGCGTAAAAGTCGCCGTTAGCGTTTGGGGGCCAGCGGTCAGTACCGTTCCGGTTGCGGGCGAATACGTGAAAGTCCCGGCTGTGGTCGATGTGGCATTTAATTGCGTTGGACCGAGAAGTGCGCCATAGGTGATTGAGGCGGGAGTGGTCCATGTTATGGAAGGCGCAGCTTGGTTCACGGTAAGCGTGACGGTTGATGTCGCTGTTGTGAAGTCAGTCGTATCAGTTGGTGTGAAGGTTGTTGTCAGGGTTTGCTGGCCGGCCGGGAGTACTGTTCCGGCTGCGGGAGTATAGCTGAAAGTTCCAGCCACCGTGGAAGTAGCGTTGAGTTGGGTGGCGCTCAACGGGGTGCCGTAAGAGATGGGAGGCGGGGCCGGCCATGTGATAGCAGGGGATTGGACAATTGTGTAGGAGACGGCGCTAACAGGGCTGCTTGAATAACCGGCAGCTGTGGCGATTGCCTGTAAAGTCTCGCTCGATGCTATCGAAACGGGCCCCGTATAAAGGGTTGAGTCTTTGGTGGGCGTTGAGCCGTCGGTGGTGAAATAAATGGCTGCGCCAGCCGTGGTATCACTGATGGTAACGGTTTGTGCAGCGGTGTAGGTTCCGGCCGCAACGCTAAAGGCCGGCGTGGCTGCCTGCTGGGCCTGAGGCATCATATATTCCCACAAAACGTTCTGATCGCCGAAATGCCCTGCAGAGTCGAAGGCCGCCCCTCCAAAGAGCCAGAAATTCCCGGTGCTGTCGACCCAGCCCGATGGTCCCGTGTTGCCTCCCGGCGTATTTGCCGCTGCCGGAAAGTCCAATGTTCCGAATATTCCTACCTGGCCGCAAATCGATCCATTGTCATAACAGTTATAGTCGCCGGAGTGGGCGACTGTGCTGCCGCTCATCCAACTCCATTCGTTCGAGACGGGAGAGTATTCCCAGAGGTCATTGAGTTCGCCATTAAAGTCAACTGAATCGAACCCGCTGCCTCCAAAGAGCCACAGGTTGCCGCTGGAATCCGTCCAGCCAACCGATGAATAGCGACTTCCCGGCATGTTGGTTGCTGCAGGGATGCCAATAGAGCCGTAGACCCCGGCATAGCCCCCTGTACTGCTATCGACGCTATTGCCGCCCACCCAGGTCCATTCGAGGGTGGAAGGGCTGAACTCCCAAAGGTCGTTCAGCGCTCCATCTTCGCTTGGGGTAACTGAATCGAAGCCAACACCGCCGAACAGCCAGAAACTGCCATTGCTGTCGATCCACTGAACGCTTTCATGCCGGCCTCCCGGCTCGTTGGCGGCGGAAGGCACTCCCTTGGCACCATAGACTCCGAGAGTATTCCTTCCCATGCTGCCGGCCATCCATGTCCACTGCAGCGTGGATGGATTAAACTCCCACAAGTCGTTTAGTTCACCCCCAGGGCTTAGGTACGCACTGTCGCCGTAGCCTCCAAAGAGCCACAGGTTGCCGTTGGTGTCGGTCCAGTTGGCGGAAAGGTACCGGGCTCCCGGGTAGTTGCCCGCGGCGGGAACACCCAATGTTCCGTACACGCCGAGAAGGTTTGAGGGCGTTTCAAAAGTGCTCAAACCGCCCATCCAGGTCCATTCGTTCGTGGTGGGGCTATACTCCCAGAAATCGTTCAGCTCGTTTAATGCCCCCCCAACCGAATCGGTGCCATAGCCTCCGAAGAGCCAGAAGTTGCCGTTGTGGTCGACCCACATGATGGCGCCTGTTCGCCCGCCGGGAGTATTTCCGGGAGCAGCGACTCCCAAAGTACCGTAGACGCCAGGTCGGGGCTTAAGGTTGCCTGGTACAGTGCTGCTTCCGGTCATCCATGTCCATAAACCGGTGGAAGGAGAGAACTGCCAAAGGTCGTTGAGATAGGATTCGGTTCCAGTAGAATCGGCTCCGGTCCCGCCAAACAGCCATAGGTTGCCGTGTTGGTCCGTCAAACTACTCGCGGTCGCGCGTCCTCCGGGATTGTTTCCCGCGGCGCCGATACCCAACGCACCGTAGATCCCTGCCCAAGACGCATAGTTATAACCCAGCGGGGCTAGCGTACTGTATCCGCTGCGCCAGACCCATTGGTTTGATTCCATGGTCTGGGAACTGGCAGACGTGGCTAGTGCCATCAGCAGACAGCAGCAGAGAAAAGCAGTCAGCACAGTCAGCTTGCTCCGATTCCGCGGGCTTCTGGAGAGGTCGCGGGAGGTAATGGCGGGAATTGCGGAAATGAGGGACGATGGCGTAAGGATCATGAGTGCGTGCTCCTGAGTAGGTGGGTCCGGCTCGCCATTGTTTATTGCTTCGTAAATAAACGACGGCACATAGCAAACTCCGGAGGCATTGCGTAAGAGATCGCAGGCATCCGGAGCGTGTCTCGAAAGAGGAATGTGGGAAGGGTACCACACAACTGGCCGATGACACGGTGACAACCTGATTAAAGAACAGAAGAAGAATTCTCCTGAGGATGTAATCGGCCTGGCTGACACGGCCACCCGACCGGCGCCGTTGGCATGACGGTTCGCGAAGCCAAGGCAGTCAGCATGAGGCGGATTGAACCAATAATTTGCTGCAGGCGCAGGTCAGGCCGGGCACAGGCGATAATCGACGGTTGGTGTACATGGGGCGGGCTAATGGGGTATCCTGAAGCTTAGCCAATGATTTTTTCCCGCGATTACATAGGGTATCTGGCCCGCCGCACGGTCAAGCACCTCATCGATGCCAAGATGATCACCACCAGCAACTTGAAGTCGGTGGAAGGCAAAGTTGCGGATGGACTGATTGAAGAAATCTCGCTTGAGGACCGGATCAACGACGAGGTACGCGTGATTCTGGAAGCGTACTCGGAGGAGATGCGGAAGTCCGGCGCGCAATATGCCGAGATGTTCAAGAAGGTGAAGACCGAGCTGGCGAAGAAGTACAAGGCGGTGTTATGAGGATAAGCCGCGACAAGCTGAACAAGTTGGCCCACACAGTGGCCGATACGCTGGCCGAAATCGAGGAAGTGGGATTCTTGGAGGATCGCAATACGATTCGCCAGGAGGCACGGAAGGCTCTGGAAGCGCTGCTGACGCAGGAAGCTGGAATCGATACGGCGGCGCGGTTGAAGATTGCGAATCAGCGGAAGATCATTCTGGAAGGCTCGCAGGAGTGGGAGATTCTCTACCGCAAGTATTACAACGACGAGGTAAAGAAGCTGGGGATCTGAGTGCTGTGCAGGTACCGCAAAGGCTTTGGAATCGGGCTGGAATACTGGGCTGGATCATTGGGTTGGATATTTGTTAGAGTAAGTAAGTGGCTGGCGACGGCCACATCCCCCATAAGTATGTGGCGCTATCGTCTAGGGGTTAGGACGTGAGATTCTCAATCTTAAAACACGGGTTCGATTCCCGTTAGCGCTACCAAAGACAAGAACTGCTCAAGCCTGCCGAGCTGGTGGGCTTTTCTATTGCGCAAAAGAGTGCTCGCGATACGTGGCTCCGATTCGCGCAATGTCATACCAAGGTGTCGCCCATACCATCGTCCAATTGCTTTCCCTCTTTAGTTCCGGCCTAATTGCAACTGTGGTGATAGGTAAGTCACTGCTCACGACTCAACCAACTGCACGACCGGACTAATCGGCTGAGGGAGGGCGAGATATCTATGGCATCGAAGCAGCCTGTTGCAGAGGAGCTCGGCCACGTGCGCGGTCATCAGCATTACGAAGGCCAAGATGTTTTCAAGTCCATTTTGTCAGAGGAGATCGAATGGAAGCCGTTTGCGGCGTTTCCACCCCAGGTGCGCCTTGCGACCATTGTTGGCAGTCCATCCAAGCCGGGGCCTTATGTCGTGAGAGTTCGAGTGCCGCGTGGGGTAAAGTTGATGCCACACAGGCATCCGGAAGATCGGATATACACGGTGATTTCCGGGGTCTTCTACATTGGGTTGGGTGATCACTTTGATGAGAACAAGCTGGGGGCTTATCCACCGGGCACCGTCGTCGTTCTTCCTGGTGACACGTCCCACTTTCACTGGGCGAAATCGGGCGAATACGTAACCCAGGTGACGGCCATTGGGCCGTTGGGGCTTGACTATGTGGACCCGGGCGACGATCCGCGAAATGCAGATGCTTAGAACATATTGAGCATGAGTGAATGCGCGCCGCCAAATCACTTGGCTGAATACCCTCCAGTTGGTTCTCCGCATTCGGATTAGGGAACGCATTGCCGACATCCTGCGGATTAAGTATCAACTTAGCGACCATGGTTGACATCCAACGTGGCAAGGGCCGAGCGCCCGAGATGGTTGCGGATGTTGGTGGCTAGATGTTATCCCCCGCGCAGAGAAGGGGTGAAGATATGAAGAGACCTTGTATCTTCACGATCGGCCATTCAACGCGATCGATTGATGAGTTTGTGGAGTTATTGCGTGCACATGGCGTGAAGGGTATCGTCGATGTCCGATCGATACCCAAGTCGCGGCACAACCCGCAATTCAACGCCGACGTGCTGGAGCAATCTTTGCAAGAGAGTCAGGTAGGCTACAAACACATGAAGGAACTTGGCGGGCTGCGGCCTGCAAGAAATGACTCCCCTAATATGGGATGGCGCAATGCTTCATTCCGAGGTTACGCGGATTATATGGCAACCGCGGAGTTTTCAGAAGGATTGGAATCGCTGATCAAAATCGCGAGTGCGCGAGAGACTGCGATTATGTGCGCTGAGGCGGTGCCATGGCGCTGCCACCGATCGCTTATTGGAGATGCATTGACGAAGAGGGGATGGATGGTGCGGGATATTATGAGCAGAACCGTCGCTACGAGACATCTTCTAACGCCGTTTCTGAAGGTTAGAAAGGGAGTGCTGGTTTATCCCGAAGAAACGTCACAGTGCTCATGACAGCCTAGAAATAGGAAGGCACTGTCGGACCAGATGAGCAGTTCAACTTAAAGAACGATACGTCAACTTGCGACTCCCAAATGCTTGTTCTGATTCGGGGCAAGACGGAAAGGTTCGTTGTACGGTTCAACGGAATAGCCATTTGCTCTCCAAGCATCGAGGCCACCCTTCAAGAATTTGATTTGCGAGTACCCCATTGCGAGAGCCCGATGCAAAACAGCGCGGCTCGTCTTCTCGCTCGGGCACGTGCAGTAGACGATCACTTGCTCTCTTGCCGGGATAAGCGAGGGGTCATCAAGGAGCTTTTGTGGGTCAACCCGCTTTGCTCCTGGGATGATCACAGAATCACCAAGCACGTCGAGAGGCTGACGAACGTCAAAGACGAGCACATCACTTTCTGAGGCCAACAAAGCATGCAGCTCGTCGGGCGTGATGGTGTGTCGCTCCATTGCACGCCGACATCCAGCTTGGTTCAACAGATAAGTGGCGATCAAAATCGCGACGCAGATTGTCGTCAATGCAATAGCCATCCTCGTTCCTTCCTGACACAACTGAGATTCTTCCGCGGCTTGATTGGATTCGCCAATCGCAGTGATAAAAAGGGAGCACGAAGACACTGAGTCATCACAGACCGTGTGCCTGACAAGTGCCAATGCGCAGATGAAATGTGACTTGCTGAAGACCGAGGCTTTGGGCTTTCAATGGCGAGAGGTTCGCTCGAAATTCTTGCCGTTGCCGTGCCAAAACCGGCGCCAGATAGCCTTAATCATGCGGCTCCGCTTGGTCGGGCCAATCCACAACTACGAATTTGCCGTCGGAGAGACGCGTGATCTCAGGCGCGTAGAGTCCGAGCAGACTGCGCTTCCACCAGTTGCCGGTGCGGCGTTTTTCTTCCATCGACGTAAACCAGTATTGCCACAAGACGGCACGTACATAGCGAGGCTTCTGCGGATAGGGATTCCCGCGGAACAAGCGGAGCACATCGGCATCGTTGTCGAGGAGCCGCTCTTCGGTGAGAGGCACGAGATCGTTTTGCCGCCAGCCCTCGAGCGATGCGAACCAGAGATTCCATTCGAATCGTGGCTGGTAGGGAGCATAGATCCGCGGGGCTTCGTTGAGTGCCTGTGGTTTGTTGCGGAAAAGATAGGGCGTCCAACTCTGGCCATCGTTCGAGCCCTGGAATTCGATCTCGTACCGCGCGCGGGTCATTATGGCGAAGAGCCCGTATTGATTGGCGATGCGAAACGGATCCAATGCCCTGACCGGAGCGGACAGTAGGGGCAGATCGGGCCAAGGCATTTGAATCATTTCCACCGCGGTTGCGTAGGCAATCCATGTGAGCATTAGTGCGGAGACGCAAACGACGATTGTGCGGATGTATCCAACTGGAGCGCGAGCTATCCGCGGAGGAACTTGCATTTGTTCCGCTGAGAGTTCAATGACTGAAGGCGGGGATTCAGCTTGGCGCGCTTCATGCTGAGGTGCCGGTTCCGGCAATGCGGTGCGCGACCGCGCAGGCAGCAGACGGCGCAAAGTGCGATCATCAAGCAAGAGGAAGCCGAGCGCGAGCACCATGTAATTCAGGAACGCATAGTTTGCGGTGAGAATGACACCGATCTGCCACGGCGTGACGATGCAGAAACAGATGAAACGTGCGCGCCTGGGGAGGAAGAGCATCCAGACGATTGCGAGCTCCATCCCCAATGTTACTGCTACTGTCGCAGCATGAAACTGGTGCGGGAGATGTTCGACGTACCAACCGATCCACGTGGGAAGGGGACCGTTCTGGTAATATTCGTCCATCGCCGTGAAATCGCGCCATTGTGTTTCGCCGCTGAGCAGCTTCACGATACCGGATTCAAAATAGATTCGGAACCATTCCCACAAGAGAAGAAAGAGGCTGGCCCGCGAAGTCGGACGTCCGACTCCCAGGCCCGGAAGGACGCCGCGCGGCGCAAAGAACAGGGCAAGGAAGCCTGCCTCAAGCAGCATGCTGTCAGACTGGTAGCTTGAAAATGCTTGGGCTGTGGAGACAAATGAGAGGAAGCACACGAAGCAGACAAAAAGGCTGAGCCGCGGCCATAGATTGCAAAGAGCTGCGAGCGAGGCGATGAGTCCGAACCAGACTACCGACTTCATCATGAGCGATCCGGATGAGAGCCAAAAAAGTGTGGGTGCGTACCAAATGCTGAGCGACCCCATGGCGCCACGCACAGCGATTAGAAAGCGGTCGACTGGGAGAATTCCGTGCGGTCCGTTCAGGCCTTCGATCTGGAAGAGCAGTGAGAAGAAGGCGGAGAAATAGATGGCAGACAATGTGCGCAGGAAGATCCAGCGCGGGAGAAGCCTGTCGCGTGGACCGGCCTGCGGGTCGAATAGCCACCGCAGGGAATGCGCGAGATTGTCACGAATGGGCTTCATGCGATGGTCGTGCGAAACCCGCCTGCACGATTTGACGTAGATTACCCCGAGCCAACGAGTAAATCCAGGGGGTTACGAAGCGGAGCTTATCGATCAGCAATTGGTCGATGAGTGGCGATTGGAGGGTACGAGGCCGAACCGCGAGTCGCCTTCGATCCCTGCCGAATCTGACCGGACCTCGTAGGCGAAACCACTGCGCTTCGAAAGCATAAAATCATAAATTGAGGCCCGGACTGCACGCTCGACTGAGTTCGGAGGCGAATGCCTGGATGCGAGCCGGGCACCACGTTCTGTGCGCGAGCGGGAGTGGAAGAGGCTGTCGCGGGTCTTCTGCGTGAGTTATGGGGGAGATTGAGATCGATGAAACTCGGACTGGGACTTTACCGGCACATGTTATCGAGGGATTACTACGACTTTGCGCGGCAGGCCGGCTGCAGTGACGTGGTGATTCACTTGGTGGATTACTTTCGCGAAGGTGCTGCGAACCCGAGAAACAACCAGCCGACGGGAAGCAAGTACGAGCTTTGGGGAGTGGCCGGGGATCCGGGGAAGTTATGGACCACCGAAGAGATGATCTCGATTCGCAGAGGGATTGAGGACGCGGGATTGCATCTTGCTGCGATTGAGAATCTAGACCCGGCAATTTGGCACGATGTGCTGCTAGATGGATCCAAGCGCGCGGAACAGATGGAGTATGTGAAGACGACGGTGCGGCGGATGGGTGAGGCGGGCATTCCAGTGCTGGGATATAACTTCAGCATTGCCGGCGTATGTGGACGCGTATCTGGCCCGTGGGGGCGCGGAGGTGCGGTTACCGTTGGTATGGATGGGCCGGTGGATGAGGTGCCGGTTCCCAATGGTACCGTGTGGAACATGGTCTACGACCAGGACGCGGCGAAGGGTTATTTGCCCTCCATTACACACGATGAGTTATGGCGGAGACTGGAAGCTTTTCTGGGCGAAGTTATCCCGGTGGCGGAACGGGCTGGAGTACGGTTGGCATTGCATCCTGACGATCCGCCGATGCCCACGATGCGGCGGCAGCCACGGCTTGTGTATCAGCCGGCGATGTATCAACGGGTAATTGACGCGGTGCCGAGCAAGAGCAATGGACTGGAACTGTGCGTTGGTACGCTGGCGGAGATGACGGATGGTGATATCTATGATGCGGTGGACCAATATAGCAAACAGGGCAAGATCGCGTATATCCACTTGCGCAATGTGAGGGGCAAGGTTCCACATTATCGCGAGACGTTTATCGACGAGGGAGATGTGGATATGACACGAATTCTGGAGATACTCGACCGGAATGAGTTTGATGGGGCTGTGATTCCGGATCACGCTCCACAGATGAGCTGCTCGGCTCCGTGGCATGCGGGGATGGCGCACACGCTGGGCTATGTGGCAGGGGTGCTGGCCATGCTGGAGAACCGGCGCGAGGGTTGAAGGACGAGCGCAGGGATAGCATTAGCAGATCAAAAAAACAGGACTGCGGGAGGCACTTAATCGATTGCGCGGGCGCGCCCTTAAGGGTTATTTAAGGGTCGTAAGTTCCAATAGAAAAATAAGTTGCCTGTTTGACTCGCCGGGATGTATAAATTGGTGCGCGGTGGTTTGTGGCGGTGCACGTCTCGAATGAGCCGGGATCGCCACTTCGATCCTCAATCAAAGGAGTGTCCCGGTTTCCATGCTTCGAAGCGTTCTCTCTATTGCTGCGTTTTGCATCTCGTTGCCGCTGGCACAGGCCCAGAATCTGCCGGTTTCGTGGGTGGACAAAGACACCGGTCATCGAGTAATTCGGCTGACGGATGAGGCTGGATCTTCAGGTTTCTATTTCAATGTGAACGCCTATACGCCGGATGGTAAGCAGATGGTGTACACAGCACCGGACGGCATACACGCGCTGGACCTTGCGAGCCTGAAGACGCGACTTGTGGTGCCGAACCCGCCTCGCCCGGCGGATGCGGGCTCCGACCCTCGGGCCAGTTTTCGGTTTGGGGTGCACGCCATTGTGGTGGGGCGAAAGACTAATTCGGTCTTCTTTAGCAAGTTTGATCCGGATGCCAAGCAGAGCGTAATTTACAAGGCCGATGTATATACGGGTGAAGTTACAAAATTGGTTGCACTTCCGCCGCGTGCGAGCGTTGCCACGATCAATGCTGACGAGACGTTGGGCGTGGGTACCTATGACGAAAATGAAATGCCGCCCGAGCAGGAGTACGGGCGCAATCGGCCTGCGGCAGCGAGCGCTCCGGGCACAGCGCCGGCGGCGCAGGCAGGAAACCTGGTTCAGCCGGAGGGCAAAGGGGAGATGATGGAGAGGCGCCTGGCTGCGCGCATCCCCGTGGTGCTGTACACGATCGACTTGAAGACGGGGAAGGTGGCAACGCTACTACATTCCACGGACTGGATTGGACACATGCTGTTTTCGCCTGTGGATCCGACGCTGCTTATGTATTGCCATGAAGGACCGTGGCAGAAAGTGGACCGCATCTGGATGATTCACACGGATGGCACGCACAACATAGTCATCCACAAGCGAAAC
>Ga0187847_10001376_pt1 | contig 22082 bp, 20 predicted proteins | sample June2016WEW_4_10_FD_132458 | JGI IMG/M metagenome (GOLD analysis project Ga0187847, IMG submission 132458) | Peatland microbial communities from SPRUCE experiment site at the Marcell Experimental Forest, Minnesota, USA - June2016WEW_4_10 | ecosystem: Environmental > Terrestrial > Soil >...
CCGGATGCGCCTTGGATCGTCACGGTAGCCGAACCGAGAGCGGCCGTTGAGCTTGCTGCGAGTGTGAGCGTGCTGGTCCCGGGTGCTGGGTTTGGGGTAAATGTCGCGGTGACTCCGCTAGGCAGAGCGACAGCGGTGAGCGTCACGTTTCCGGAGAACCCGTTTTCTCCGGTGACGGTAATGGTGCTGGTTCCGCTACCACCCTGAGCAACGGTTAAAGTGCCTGGCGCCGCCGACAGCGTGAAGCTCTTTGTAGACCCAGCCAAAGCATCTATAAAGGCCTGTCCACTGGGACTTCCCCACCCAGTCACCAGATCGTAGCCTGTGACAGCGTTGTACCCGCCCGTACCTTTGTCGTTGTTATTGCCAGTCGTAATGTCGTGAAAGTCGCTGTCGTAGTTCGCTCCCGTGCCGATCGCGTAGATGGTGGGGTTGAGAAAACCGACAGAAGGGTTACCGTTGTTGGCAGCCTGTTCGTTGACTAATGCCAGAAAGCCGGCCCATCGTGGCGCTGCCAGGCTTGTTCCGCCTAATCCACCGGTGCATGGGTTGCCGTTGATGCAGTACCAGTTATCGGTATTGGCTTCGATCGCAACATCAGGAATGTTCCGAATGGTTGTCGATCCTTGATTTGCGGAATCAATCACGCCAGATAACTGCTGGTAACTCGGAATGGGATAACTTTGATAAGTATCAAGGCCGCCTCCGCTGCCGATCCAGGCGCTCTCCGACTGCCAGGAGCCTCCAGGGCCAGTTGTGGTCAGATCGGTGCCGCCTACGGCGGTCACATAGGGATCGTCGGTGGGAAAATAGGGAATATTTGATGAGTTATATCCACCGGAATCGCCACTGGCCGCAAACAAATTTTGACCTTGTGCCGCGAATTCCTTAAAGATTCCATCGAACGACGTGGCTGGAGCGGGCGAATACCAGTAAAGCTCCGAAGTGCTTAGCTGCTTGGCGGCATTCGCCGATGCCATCTCGTTGAATACCTCCTCCTGCGAAGCGCCGAAGTAGACAATGACGGAATCGACTGCGGGAGCCATCGAAAGCGACTCAGTAATATCCGCAACCGGCTCGCCATCGTCGCATCCAGTCCCGCACGAATTCACAGTTCCATCTGCTGAGTAGTCCTGAACGATGCTTGGATCGAACGCCTGACCGGCGCTTGCGAAGTAAGCCTCAATATCGCTGATGTTGTAATCCATTCCGTAGATGCCGATCGATTGGCCTGCTCCCGTCAGCGCCGTGCCACCGTAATAAGCGGCCCTCATATCGCTGCCATAATATTGACCACCTGGCGCAGACCCCGTCGTCACGGCCCGCAATGCTTCAGGGGTCGTGTCGTGCCGCAGCATGGAGCGCGCAGTTGCTATATTGCTCAATCCGGCGACGTGCAACAGCGGGACGCTCAGATCGACGGTTGGTTCTCGATCGGGTGTGTAGTACGTCCGCTTCTCATAGGGGTGTTGATAGATGCCCATTGTTACGTGGAAGGCCCTGTTGATGTTCGCCACAGAGCTTTCAACACCGACGAGTCTGCGATTGGCGGGCGTTACGGTGACATTCATGCCATTCGCTTTCGCGAATTCGACTACGGTCTCATAGTCGTCCGGAGTCGGCCCGAACCTCTCCGTGAATTCCTGCACGGAGAGCCACTGATGATACAGCGGACTTTGGCGGTCATAGAGTTGGCTGAGAAGACTGTCCAACTTCGACTCGTTCCGCAGCGGAAGAACGAATGAAAGCTTTAGGATTTGGTCTTCAGGGACCAACCCAAGGCGCGGCGTCTGATGGGTCGCGATTTCTTTGCTGATGTGATGCGTCAGCAAAGACTGCTGCGCTTGGATTGAAGAAGGTAAGAAGAATTGTGCAAATATGAAAATCAGAATTACGAGATTATGTGATACTTCGATTCTGCAAGCCTGATGTACCTCTTTCATCGCAAGTCTTCCTTCTCTCGCCGCGATTAGAGTTCCAGGCACTTGAAAGGCTGCATATTACGCAGCAGCTATTATTGCAGTGTGGCGTGATTCTTATACTGGTGAATGTTGCATACATAGTACACCACGTGGCCTAACCGTAAGGGCGTAGGACTAGGTGTAGACCGAACAGCACCCTTCCACCAAGTGACAGTTTCAGGATCGGGTTGGTCAATCGGCCGTCTAGGCTAAGTCGCCGACGCGGCCTTTGCGGGGCCCTACGAGAAGACTAGTGATGGTAAACGCTCAAGACAACGCCGATTCATCAGAGCCAATTGTCCATTTCCCGGGGTGCTTCGCCCGTGTCGATTCAACACATCCTTCGATTTGTCTGCAAATTGAGTTTTGCGTCGGCGAGTAGCTAGCGGGTGCTCTGAGCGGCTTTGGCGAAATGGAAAATGCAGTAGGCCTCGTGCGTGGCAGGGTCGGCCTTGACGTCGTAGGTGGTGACGACTGTTTGCATCCATTTCGTCATCGGCTTGTCTTTCTTTTGTGCCAGCACAGCAAAGTTTGGGAGGTAGCCCTCATCGAATACGTCGCCAGGCGCCATCTTCCAGGCGAGCTTAAGTTTGGCGGCCATCACATCGGGGGCTCCGTCGAATTTAACCGAGGCTAGTCGGTACTGCGAGCCCGGAGCGATTTCGAGGCTGTAATTCACGATGTGAGTTGCCTCATTAAAGGAAGGGTGTGAAACGATGGAGCAATCGAGATAACCTTTATCATGATATGCGTCGCGGACAGCCAGGAGGAATAGATCGAGCGGCCGTCCAGAACTGGCCGGGTTTTTGGACAGGATTTTCTCAACATCTGCGCGCGCGACCAGCGTGCTGGTTGGAAAGTCGATGGTTCCGAGCTTGTAGATCCCGCCTTCCTTAATCGTTACCGTATAAGGAACATCGACGGACTGATCCGTGACGGTGAGAGGATCAACCTGGGCAACATCGACTTGCACCGCCGCATAGCCTTGGTCCTGATAAAGGTCTTCGAAAACGTGCTGAAGACCGATGGCTGTGTTCTCTGTGTCGAAGCTGTTTCCCGTTTGGCCGCTGGCCAGGAGGCTGGCCTTTGCTTGCATAGCGGCCGAGATACCGGCAAGCTGAATGCGGCCGATACGCACCGCCAGCGAGACGACCGTGAAGTTCATAGCAGTGAGCTTTTGCGGGCCCAGGCCGCTGGTGAGAGTGGCTTTCACCGTTGTCTTGACGTTTTTCGCCGCCAGCATCTCTTCGAATGCCTGGCGGATTCCTTCGAGCATAGAGCCGCTGGCGGGCACGAGGCCGTGATAGAGCGGGAAGCGCTCGTGAAGCTTGGCGTCGAGTTCTTTACCGGGTGCAACGGGCACATTCTCGAAATGGATGGGGAAGAGCTGCCTCGAAGGCGTCAAAGTTAACAGCAGAGTCTTGCTATCGGAGCTGAATTTGACTTCTTCGAAGAGGCCCGTATCATTGAGCTGTTTGGCGTGAACTTTCAGTTCACGGAGGTCCAGACGCGCGTCCGGCTTCAAGCCGGCGGCCGCGAGCAGCTCCTGTTGCGTGTATTGCGGTGCGCCTTGAACGCGGATCGGCTTGAACGGAGCTTTTTTCTGCGCCAGCAAAGGAAGAGAGCAAAGCAGAAGCAACGCTACACTGATTGCACCAGACTGTTTGGTCATGTTGTGCCAAGATTAGCAAATGGAGGTTCGGTGCGACCAATGGGTTTTCTGGCAAAGAGGAATTCGGCTGCCGACACCGTCTTGTCTTCAATGCGCGAGGTTTTGGGATCATCAGGCAAGAGCCCTTCGTCAGCCTTGAGCTCGAACACTGGGAAACATTCGTTGGACAATTCTAAGCGTTGATCTTTGCCAGCGAATGCAGGTTGAGAAATTGCCTCCAATTTCAGATCGGTCCTGATAAACCCCGAAGGGGCCGGCTTTCTGGCGCTGAGTCGGTCGCGAGATTCCATGACGCTGGCCCACTTTCCGTTACTCATTCCATCTGGAAGGATCACGAGTGTAAGAATCCGACCTTAGCAAATGTAGGGGCCGAAGCTGGCCGTCACTGTGTCGCTTTCATCAGTGTTTGAGAGGATGTGCACGGCGAAGTTCTCCCCGCCGGGTCCTACGCGGATAACGATGTGTCCGGCGCGCGACTTGAGGTCGTCGGTCTTTTTATTGGTGATGCGATTCTCTTGCTTTACCAAGGTCGCGAAAACGTCGCGGTTCCCAGAGTAGATGGCTTTGGAGTAGAGCGTGTTCAGCACATTGACGGTCGGGTGCGCGGAGTCCCAGGTCGGAATGACAAAGACCTGCGGCTGCAGAGCACGAACATACCGGTCGCCATTGGCATTGAAGTAGCCATGGTGGTTAGCGACGGCGGCACTGACTGGGCCGCACACTTCGGCGGCGGGAGATTCGGAATCGCGCCAGGGATCGCGGCCGTAGTTGGTGTCGTTGGTGAGATCGCCGCCGGTGTAGTAGCCGAACTTTCCATAGCGGAGGCGAATGGCGCAGGAGCAGGGATTCTCCGCGGGGTAGTCGGCAGGCTTGAGAGTTGATAGTTCCGGGAAGAGCTTTCTTGTTTCCTCTCCCTTGCCGGTCCAGACCTCGCCGTTTGCAATCAGGTTGCGTATCTCAAAGCTGGGGTAGTCGGCCGGTTTGTGCTGTAGGACAAACTGGTCTTTCGTGCCGGGACGAAAACGCTCGACTCTTTTGCCAGTCTCGATTTGCGCCTGAAGGAACGCGCGATAGTTTTTCTGGAAATCGATATCAGAAGCTACTGGATAGCTGTAGTCCGGCCATGCGCGATCAACGAACCTTTGGATCGGAACGATGGCGGCCACGTCGGAAACGCCTGTAAGACGGTAACTGCCGTCGGATGAGAGCGCACCGTCCGGCGGGAGATAGCCGACGTGATCGCCGTGCAAATGCGTCAGCAGGAAAGTGTCAATGGTTGTAAGTCCACTGGCGTCGAAGCGCCGCTTTACATAACGGCCGATCCACTCGCCGGGACGACGCTGGCCCGAAGGAAGCGGATCGCTGAGATATGGGGTGGTGCCATAAATGGCGCCGGCATCGACCATCATGGTGGTGCCGTCGGGCAGGATCAACAAGGCACTGTTGCCGCGATTGGTGGCGATCTGGTGGATTTCAAGTATGCCTGGCTTCCATGCGGGGAAGGTTTTGAAAACGGGTACCGCAGTGCGGAGAACCTTTGCGGGAAGGCTTTCAAACGCGGCAAGAGCGAGCGAACTGAGTAGAAAACGGCGGCGTGGAAGCATGCGAATTAGTATGACGCAGTTTTCAGTTCTTTCATATGTAAGTTCCGGCAAACGCCGCAGCGACCGCGATCATCGTTCCGAGCGCGCTGTTGAGATGCGCTGACTGGACGAGATGTAGGTACCATTTGCTTTCCGGCAGTTACGGCCAATGGCTGCGGTCGAACCCATGCGATATGCAGTCTCACCAATGAATGCGAACCACGTATTTCGCCGTCAACGAAAACACAAAAAACGATCGCTCAGGCGGGCGGATCTGAAAGCCTCAACGTCTTTAGAGAGTCCTGTGAACGATCTGCCGGCTTCGCCTGCGATACTGACATCCAAGAGTGAGGGCACTGCTGAGACAACTCCCCAGCAACAATCTTGGTGGTGCCCCAATTCCCCACTTAAACCTTAGGAGTTCATCATGATCACCTTGAAGGATGCGCGAAAGATTATTGCAGCCGCGGAAAGCAAGGCAGCAGAGATTGGCCAACCAATGAGTATTGCAGTGGCGGACGCGGGTGGAAATCTGATTGCCCATGCGCGGATGGATGGAGCGCGTGGCCGGGAAGCATCGACATTTCGATCCAGAACGCGTATACCTCGCGAGCCTTCGACATCTCGACCAAAGATTTGGCCGAGCACTCTCAGTCCGGTGGCCAGTTCTTTGGGATTCATGCGTCGAATGACGTCCGGATCATAATATTCGCGGGCGGGATTCCCTTGAAACGCGATGGAAAAGTAGTCGGTGCGATTGGCGTAAGTGGCGGCTCGGGCGAACAAGACCATGCAGTCACCGAGGCAGGTGCAGCAGCGTTCACCGGCTGATGTTAGGTCGGTAGAATGAAAGGCATTTTTGCCGCTACGAAAAGCGGCGCGACCTTTAGGGGTTGCCCGTGAAGACCGGGTTCCTTTCACGCCCGCGGCAACCTATTCAGTTGACCAATGGTCCATCAACAACGAACTGAATGCGTAAAGCACCCAAATGAGATGGGATGCGGCAGCAAGGATGAAGCCGAGCGCGACTACGGCTCGAATCAGATCGCTGGCAATCATGATCCGCCTGCGGTTGAAACGATCCAGCAACACCCTGGCAAGCGGCCCTATCGTAACGGCGGGAATAGCGCTCGCCAGCAGAACGCCGGTGACAACGATGCCGGAATGCGTAAGCGCCATAGCCAGCACAAGGACAGCAATATTGTTGAAATTACCGCCGATTTCGCTGACAATCTGGCCCGCCCATGTGTAGCTATAATTGCGATTCTGGCGGAGCAGTTGGAGGAGCTCGTTCATCAGCCGGCCGAAATCGGTGATCTTTGGAACGAGAGGGTTGAGTCATCGTATCTCACCCTAAGTAAGCGTATCAGAGCCATGAAGTTACGTGGGGTGTGTAACAATGGTGACCGGGTTTGTGCGCGACAGCTCCGCGCAACAGAGCCAGATGCGTCGAACTACGTCAAGTTTTGCCGCATCGCATCGGCTGACGGCTTCTTCGAATTGATCCTGACTCTGACTCGGAAACTTACAGTATGTGCGATGTTGCATCTAGATGAAGCAATGATAATTCTCGTGAGGAGAAGAACGGCGCAAGCAAAGGTTGGAGTCTCTTCTTGCTCCGTGTAATGTTCTTCAGTCATTCAAGGTTTCGGGATTCAGCAGAGATCTTCACTTTATTGACCGCAGGATGACGCTATCGATAGAGATTACATCCACCAGTTTCGCCCCTGTAAGAGGAATTGTCTGAGAGGGTACAGGCGTTACGATGGAAGAGCGAGAGTCATCCAATGCCCCCGAACGAAATCTCAACCGGCAAGCACGCATATACGGACCCTCGCTTGCCGCAACTGCCGGAGCCAACCCACGCGGAGCGCGTCCGCACTCTCTTGTCGCTCGTTTCAGTCGCAACCCTTTCGACACTATCCCGCAGGCATCCGGGATTTCCGTTCGGCTCTCTGATGCCTTTCGCGCTCGATTCTGCAGGCAGACCCATCTTTCTTATAAGCAACATGGCCATGCACACGCAGAATCTGCGGGAAGATCCTCGTTGCAGCCTCTTCGTCGCGCAAGCTGGCGCGGATGGAGACCCACTTGGGTCCGCACGAGCCACTCTGGTTGGCCATTCCGCACCGGTGCCGGAGCAAGACCTGACTTCGGTGCGAAAGCGGTATCTAGAGCGCCACGAGCATAGCCGCTATTGGGTTGACTTCTCAGATTTCAGCTTCTTCCGGCTTCAGCCGGTCGATCTCTATTATGTAGGCGGTTTTGGCGTGATGGGCTGGGTCGAGGTCGGGGACTACGAACGCGCGGTTCCAGACCCGCTGGCCAATGATGCGCCCGGCATTCTGGGGCACATGAACACGGATCATGTCGATGCGATGATCCTGCTGGCCAAGTCACATGCAAGAATCGAAGCGGCTGAAGCAACGATGACTTCCATCGATCGCTTGGGCTTTTCACTCCGATTGAAAACGAAGGATGGGGTCAAGGGTGCTCGCATTAACTTCCTCAACGAGATAGCAGCTCCAGAGGACGCTCGCATGATGCTCGTCGAGATGGTGCGGCAAGCCAAGGCGCAAAGCTGACAGCCATTCATGCTTAGTACGAGAAACAGAGGCACTGAAATCTATGTTTACGCCGCGGCCGATTGGATTTGTTAGCAGCCCATACAAAGATACCGCTTCGATTCCGAAGGGTCTTGGAGCCAAACACGACGCGAATGGCATGCTCATAATCCTGCCGGAGTTTGAACTCGGACTAACGGATATCGAAGGGTTCTCACATCTGTTTGTACTCTGGCTCTTTGACCGATCCGACGGCTTTGAATTGATCGGCAAGCCGCCTACCGACAGCACGCCTCATGGTGTCTTTGCCACTCGATCTCCCCGCCGCCCCAATCCGATCGGTCTAACCGTCGTCGAACTCCTGCGGCGCGAAGGTGGTGCTCTTCACGTTCGCGGCGTTGACATGCTCGACGGAACACCGATCCTCGACATCAAGCCTTACCTGTCCAGCATCCCTCACGAGACATTGCGCCGCGGATGGTTGGCAGAGGCTGAGGCCAGAAAGCCGTAGCCTTTTTTGCACGGCGAGAATCCTCGATACAACTTTGGCTCGATTGCCGCCCCGGCTTCGAGGGTTTTCGCTCACAACGTCGGCCGCCCCAAAGATTCAAGCCGGGCTCAAGACCGCGCCAACGAAGGTCGGTTCATTCTCCTTGTCCTCGGCAAGCATTTCGAGGAACTTGCCAGCCGGCACTGGTCGCCCGAAGAGCCAGCCCTGGGCGCGAATGCGCCTGTCGGTCGAGCAAAAGTACCGCGCCTGCTCTTCGGTTTCGATGCCCTCCACAACGATTTCCAGATCCAGCGCATCGGCCATTGCAAGGATCTGCGGCACGATGCTCACGGAGACCGAACCGGTCCCGATAGCCTGCGTGAAAACCTTATCAATCTTGATCGCATCCACCGATAGATCCTGAAGGTATGCGAGACTCGAATACCCGGTTCCAAAATCGTCGATATGCACGCGGTGCCCGGAGGCTCGCAGCCTGCGAATGGTCTCGATGACCTTTTCATGGCGCGCTGTCGAGGTCTCGGTGATCTCGATTGTCACGCGCTCAGATGGTACTGCGGCCTCCGCCAGCGCCGCATCCAGCATCGGCACAAACCCCGCTTCGGCCAGGTCCCACGCGGTCACATTCACGCTCACTTGAAAACCGGTGTCGGAGCGCAGAAGCTCGCCAAGGTCGCGCAGGACGTGCCGCATCGCCAGTCGCGTAATTTGGCCGATAAATCCCCGCTCCTCAGCCAGCCTGATGAACACATCAGGGGGCACCTCGGAGCCTCTCTCATCTCTCCAGCGGGCCAGAGCCTCGGCACCCACAACACGCCCGCTGGCCAGATCCACCACCGGCTGGTAAGCCATGCGCAGCTGATCTTTGCGGATGGACCTGCGCAGTTGCTGCTCCATGGTCCGCTTGCGGCAGCATGTGAGTGAGCCGAAAAGTCCAAGCACTCCCGCGCCAAGGCCCGCAAGAGCCATACACACGGCGAACATTGGCCGGCCCATGCGGAACGCATCCGTCAGGGAGATGGACGCCGTAACGCAATGGCGAAAGTTGGTTGAGCAATGCGTGGCGGACAGTATGTCGCCCATGTGCCTGAAGCCGTCCTCTGTGAAGGCCGTACCGTTTCCTGGCTTTGATCGGTTGGCCGGTTCCCCGGCGAGATTGCGCAGGGCGACCTTGAGTGTGACCTCGGACGGCAGGCCTTCATTGCGCAATTGAATAACCGAGTTCACGTAGGACCGACCAACCTGCAATACCGAGGACCGCTCGATGCCGGTCCGGAACGGTGGCAGGTCCCAGTACACCTGGAAGCCATCTTCTCCTGCATAGACGGGCTTGAACCGTTCCTGGGGCAATTCGCTGCGCGCGAGGGTCGTGGAGCAGTCTATCCGTCCGCCGGTCATCCGTCCGCCCTCTCTGAGGTATTGCGACCGGAGGAGGATATGCCGAAAATAGGTCAGTTCGCTGTCGGAGCAGTATGGATAGGACGAGGCGTTCATGGCCGCCAATGCCTCGCGTACGTCGGCCCCATAAGCGTCCGCGGCTGCCAGGCTGCGGGTTGCCTGATCGACGAGCCTGACTTCGGATACGCGCAGCACAATCGTCCGGGCCAACAGAAAGCCCGCCGATGCGCCAGCTGCTATTGCTGCCAGCGTCGCCACGAGGACCACCGCAACCCGCTGTTTAAGAGTACGCATGAGTTTTTACGATTCTCAGGTCCTCTATCGGCACAATTGGGTCTTTTCTTTAAGTTATCCCATTTGCAGTCTTCAGTTGGCTGCCCAAATCCACCCTTCACGTCCATTCTTCGCGGATGAGGCGAGAATCAGACGCTCATCTGAACACCAGCCGATGGGCGAACTGGCCAGAGTCATCCGAGCCAAGATCTGTGGGAATTGGCCGGGCAGAAACTTGCCGCAGCGGAGAGAGTGCAGTTGTCTGGAAACATCGGTTTGCGGCGGCAGCCGTGATCCTGGTAGCTTGTAGCGTCGTCAGCCATAGAGTCGGCGTTCTTCGGGGACACGGAACTTCTGCATCACCTGAATCGGCCGGGACTGTTGGGCAGTTATGTTGTTTACAACATAACGATGCCACATACCCTGCGCTCTTGCCGCATTTGGCCGCAATGAGTTCGATGGAATACTTCGGCTCCTCAAGACGCAAGAGCGCGGCGAAGCCCTGCGCCTCGTGGAGCGGATGCACGTCTTGCCTCTGGAGGTTTTCGATCAGTTGGGCCTCTAACACCTGAGCGTCGGTCATCTCGCGGATGCACACCGGCACGGTATCTTTCTCGGCCATCGCCGCACCGCGATATCGGCGTTCTCCGAAAACAATCTCAAAGCTGCGGTCCGCGCGGGGCCGAACCAGCAACGGCTGCAACACGCCGTTTTCGCGGATGCTGGCGGCGAGTTCCTGCATTGCATCTTCGTCGAATGTTTTGCGCGGGTTGGTGGGGGATATGACCAACCAATCGAGCGGAAGGTCGCGGTACTCGGACTGAGTTTGAACTGCGGTCGTCATAAAGTTCTCCTTTTGTGGTTGTCGAGAGTGAATGCGAGGGCGGGCACGGCCAGTACCCGCCCGAAGGTTGGCGGATTACTGGCTCTGGCTGCGTACAAAGGCTTCGTAGAAGCCTTGAGACCGGAGGTTTCTGTCCCAAGTGCGGGCGAAATTCTCATGCTCTCGCAAGAGGTCGCGGACGAAGACATAGTTATCGCCTTCACCGGTGCGGGAATTCTGCTCCACTCCTATGTAGTCGTTGCGAAAGTAGAAGGCTGTGAGAATCCAACCCATGCCAAGCGGATTGGTTAGCTCGAAGCACATCTCGGGGTCGCGCATCAGGTCGCCATTCTGTTCGCCGTAATGCGCGACCGAGATTGCCGGAGCCCCAAGCGGGCCGCGCCCCGGCGTGGCTTCGATCACGAGGGCCATATAGGGCGGATTCTCAATCCGCAGATAAAGATCGCTGCGATAGCCTCCCGCCTTTTCGAGGATTTGGAGGATGGTCCGCATTACGCCACCTCCGCGACGGCCTCGTTCTTTTCGGTAGATTCTTCTGCGCGGATGGCGCCGAGAATTACGGCGGAGGTGCGCTGGATGACTTCAAGGCTCTCGGCCAGCAAGGTTGCGTTGCCGTTGTACATCTGGATGTAATCGCTCGATGCGTTGCCCATCTCCAAGCCGATTGCCTGACCCACGATGAAGGCCACGGCCTCGGCTTCTGTCTCGCGCACGGTTGCCGTGGTGAAGGTGCGGCGCTCTGCTTTGTGCAAGAGTTCATGAGCTTATGTAGCGCACAACATAAGCGCATTTATGTTGCGCGGGAAGTTATGTTGCGTAGAGAGCTGATGTAGGCGTCTTCATTGGGGGGATTGGCTTTTGTGCGCAACATAACTGGTAGGTTCGATACTTGGCGGATCACTTCATCCGAAGGAGATCCACCATGTTTGAGAAGATTCTGTCTTGTCGTTTTCACATCGAACGCCATCGCAACGGCCCGTATGCAGCGGAGCGGGAACGATACCTTATTTTTCTCGCCGCGGAGGGCCATTCGAAGTCGGCTTTGCGTGCCATCATGTGCCTGCTCTATTCGTTGGCAGAGAGGCTTCCACTTCATCTTGATGCGATAGCGCCTGTGCAGATCGAGGCGGCTGCCACGGTATGGTCTGCAGCGCTTCATCGGTCGGAGCAGAACCGGCATCATGCAAAGACTTGGTTCATCTTTCATGCGACAGGCTGGCTGCGTTTTCTGGGAAGGCTGCATGAACCAACGGCGGTGCAGCCATTTGCAGCAGAACTGGATGCCTTCTTGCACTTTGAAGAGCATGAGCGTGGATTCGCTCCTGCAACTTTAAAAATAAAGCGGGTGTGCCTGCGCGGGTTTCTCGCCTGGGCCGATTCACAAGTAAAGACACTGCGCACACTCGGCCCCGAGGACATTTCTCGTTATTTCACGTGGCTGGCAACACAGTATCGGTGGAAGCGGACTACTATTTCCATGCACGTAACAGCGCTACGCAACTTCTTCCGTTTTGCGCAGTCGAAAGGGTGGTGCGTTCCAGACCTCGCTGACGCCATCGGCGCACCTCGGATTTACCGTCTGGAACGGCTCCCTCGGGCTGAGTGATGTGCAACGTCTTCTGGTTGCATCTTCAGGGGACGCTCCAGTCGACATTCGCGATCATGCCATGCTCATGCTTCTCACTGTCTATGGATTTCGCAACGGAGAAGTGCGCCAGTTGTGCCTGGAGGATATCGATTGGGAGCAGGAGGTAGTCCGGGTCCGACGCCCGAAGCAGCGCAAGACACAGCGTTATCCACTGGCGGCAACCGTGGGAGAAGCCATCGTGCGATATCTGCGCGAAGGCAGACCACAGTGCTCGCGGCGCGAAGTATTCCTCACCCAGACTCGACCTTTCCGGCCCTTGGGGATGACCAGCCTTGGTTCGATGATACGCAGCCGGTGCCGCAAGCTCGGGATCGTTCTGCCTTGCTATGGCCCTCATGCCTTTCGTCACTCCTGTGCCACGCGCCTGTTGGCCGAAGGCTTCTCTCTCAAGGAGATCGCCGATCATCTTGGCCATGTTTCCCTCGCCGCAACACAGATGTACGCCAAGGTGGATCTGAACGCCCTCTGCGAAGTCGGAAGGCTCGATCTAAGCGGCCTGGCTGACTACTGTGAACGCAGTGCGCGTCGCGCTACTCCGATATATCTCCGAGGCAGCCTGGAAGCGCTCCAGGCTGTCGCTTCCATCAGCCTGGGAGGTCTGCTATGAGACTTTCGCAGGCCATTGAGACCTACATCGCATACAAGCGCTCTCTCGGTAACCACTTTCGCAGTGATGCGGTCCGCCTCCGTGCGTTCGTAAAGGCCGTCGGCAACCTCGAGATGGGGAAGATCCAGCCTCGGGCCGTTCGCCGATTCCTCGACGGAAAGGGCCCCGTGACTAGCTTCTGGTTCTCGAAGTATCACACTCTGTCGGGGTTCTATCACTACGCGATCGCTCGGCATTACGTGCGCAGGAGTCCGCTGCCTCGCAGCAGGCCACAGCAGCCGGAAAAGTTCCAAGCCTACATCTATACCAACGACGACATGCGGAAGCTCATCGACGCCGCCGATTCGCGCCACCGCTACGTATGGATTCTGACGCCCGATACTATCCGCACACTTCTGTTACTGCTCTATGGAACTGGCCTCCGGATCAGTGAAGCGTTGCGACTGAACATCAGTGATTTCGACCGTGATTCCGGGGTGCTGACCATTCGCGAGACCAAGTTCTTTAAGAGCCGCTTTGTTCCGGTTGGCCACGATCTGTGTCGGCTGCTCGAAGCTTATATCGACCGGCAGTGGTCGCCGGCGCATCGCACGGGCTCGACTCCGATACTCGGAACGGTCAAGTATCAGCGCATCACTCGCCAGACCGCCGAACTTGTCTACAAGCGCGTGCGTGAAGAAGCCGGCGTTCATCGCTCTCCGAAGGCCAGATTCCAGCCTCGGCTGCATGACTTCCGTCACACCTTCGCGGTGGTTCGCCTCGTCACCTGGTATCGCGAAGGCAAAAACGTGCAGCGGTTACTGCCCCACCTCACCACCTATCTCGGGCACGGCACGATGAAGGACACCGCACGATATCTGGCGATGACAACAGAACTGCTCGAACAGGCAAGTCTGTGCTTTGAGCGGTATGCCCGTCCAGAGGTGAGCCATGACTAATCCACATCTGCTGGGCGGTTGGGTGCGCCGCTTTCTCCTGGAACACCTCGTAGCGGAGCGCAACCTTGCCCGGAACACACAACACAGCTATCGTGACACGCTCGCGCTCCTGCTGCCCTACGTCAGTACCCGGACCAGAAGACCGATCGACCGCTTGTGCGTCGCCGATCTTTCCTATGACGTGCTGAGATGCTTCCTGGACCACCTTGAACAGGAACGCAACTGTACGATCCGCTCGCGCAACCAACGGTTGGCCGCTATCCATGCGATGGCTCGCTTTGTTGCTGAGCACAGCCCCGAGCACGTGGCATGGTGCGCCGCGATTCGTTCCGTTCCCTTCAAGCGCTTTCATCGCAACGAACTCACCTATATGGAAAAACCGGAGATCGATGCGCTGCTTGCCGCGCCAGATCGCAAGACCCTGCTGGGCCGGCGCGATTATGCATTGCTCCAGTTTCTGTACAACTCCGGCGCCCGCGCTTCCGAAGCCGCGTCGCTTCTGCTCGAAAACCTCCATCTTCATCCCGCGGCTGTAAGCCATGTCGAAATCTGTGGCAAGGGCCGCAAGACCCGTTGCTGTCCTCTATGGCCGGCTACTGCCACAGAGTTGCTTGCGCTTATACGCAACCGCTCGCCCGATGAATCGGTTTTTCTGAGCCACCGCGGCCAAGCCATCACCCGCCACGGAATCCATCGTCTTGTCCGCAGCTATGTCCGCAAGGCCACTGCGTCCTGTCCCTCGCTTGCACGTAAGCGCATCAGCCCTCACGTTATTCGTCACACCACCGCCACGCACCTACTCCGCGCCGGCGTGGACATCAACACCATTCGTGCTTGGCTCGGTCACGTCTCCATCGACACCACCAACATCTATGCCGAAGTGGATCTAGAACGCAAAGCACAGATGCTGGCACACACCAACGCGCTCTCTACCGCAGCCGTCTCCACACGTCCGTGGAAAGAGGACCCATCCCTGATGGCCTTCCTCCGTGCTCTCTGATTACTTATGTTGCGTCAGCAGCGCCGCACAACCGCATGATTACTGGACCTCGACGCTGCTCGCAACATAACTTCCCGCGCAACATAAATGAGCCGTTTCGTGAACCAGAGTGACGAACTCCTCCGGCTTCGACTGGCCGGGTAGAAGAGCGATCTTGCCGCCGTAGCTCACACCCAAAGCTGGAGCGATCCTCTCGTTGAACTCCAGCGCGATGTTCTGCTGCGCAAGAAAATCAATGAGCCGGTCGCGCTGCTCGCCTACTTCGCCGGAGATGTTGTGCTCGAACTCCGGCAGGTCTTCGCCCTCGGTCTGCGCCACGTCTTATCTCGTGATTTGCGGCCCGAGATTCTGCAACCCCGATGTCACCCGCGACAGACCCCAGCGTGCACGCAACGGCAGCCAAGAAAAATGTCTGTTGGTAAATCCGCTGTTGATCATGTTGAGTGTGGGGACGGTCTCTCCACCCGCGGGTTCCGGCAAGACGTACCTTCCTCCCTGATAGTCGAAAAACCAAAAGGCCTTATCCTTGTCGTTGATGACGTGGGGTATAAGAACTGGACCGCCTGCCGTGAGGCCAAAAAGGTTCTGGTGGTATTCAGGGATAGGCTTGGCCACTCCATTGGTGTTGTTGAAGTAATAATTTGCGTTCAAGTCGTTGTTGCGCACGTACTCCCAAAGGTCTCCATGGAGATGGTTGCTCCCTGACTTGATGGCCGCATTGATGACACCGCCTGTGGAATGACCGAACTCTGCATTGAAGTCTCCGCTTTGCAGCGTGAATTCCTGCACGGCGTCGGGCGGTGGAACGATCGCGGCATTGGTCAACGTATAGTTGCCTCCGTAAAACTCGATGTTGTCATTAATCCCGTTCAAGCGGAAGTCATTCTGCCAGACGTTCGAACCGTTTACGGAAAAGTATGCGCTCTCGGAACTGCCTGCATCGGCGGTGACCCCTCCGGGTGCAGCAGCTGCGACGCCAGCGGACATTTGCGCAAGCGAGCCCCAGTCGCGGGTTGCGAGCGGTAAATCGTTCAACTCCTGGTTGACGATTGTCTGGCCCAGCGCTGCATTTTCCGCCTCAAGGAGCGGTGCGGCGGCATTCACCGTTACACTTTGTTGAACGTCGCCCGGAGCAAAGTGAACATCGAGAGAGAGCACTTGTTGCACGTGTACATAAACCCCGTGCACAACGTACTTTTGGAATCCTCCTGCTTCTGCTTCGACGGTGTATTTACCGGGAAGCAGGGCCTCAAAAACATACGTGCCGGTTTGTGTGGACGTGGTAGTGGCGCTGACGCCTGTAGCGTCGTTGGTTAGTTCAATTTTTGCATTTGGGACTACCGCGCCGGATGCGTCCTGGACGGTTCCAGTGATCTCCCCACGATCTAGCTGAGCCGTCACGCAAACGGGCAGGCATAGAACAGCGAGGATACTTGCGATGATGAGCAGCACGCTCTCTACTCTGGGGTGCAATTGAGCTTTCAATTTCGCCTCCAATTAGTTAGCAGAACTTTCCATGGCATAGATGTATCGTTCGGCGGGCGCGCGCCCGTCCAGCCAAAAAGTAGGTCAGTTCGCGTGTGCGCGGAAGTGTTTACCCCCCGTGTGCAGGAGTGTATACACCTGTATCTTGAATGCCTAACGTATTCATGGGAAGCATCTTGCTGTCTAGATGAATTATTGATGAACTTGCCGGGTTTGATGGTCGCGGCGGGTATTTATCGCCTGTTTACCATCATTCCGTACCCTCGTGGCAAGGACATTTTCGTGCTCGACCGATCTCTTGGAGATGACCGTCATGGAACGTTTCGCCGCCGTCCGGCACGAGCAAAAAGTATCGCTTTCCCAGGAAACATGGCCGCAGTGGTTTGAGCAAAATCCACGCTGGGCCATCGCTCAGCGAGTGGTGGCTGGTCCTCACTTTGCTAGGTCGCCACTGCTGACAAAATTCTTACTTTATGTGGTTGCAGAGACTCTGGAAGGACGCGAGACCGAGATCACCGAGCATCAGATTGGCGTCCAGGTATTTGACAGGCGGCCCGGCTACAGCACTGTTGAAGACAACATTGTGCGCAATTATGCAAGGCAGTTGCGCAGGCGCCTGGCTGAGCATTTTGCCGACGAAGGCGGTTCGGAACCGCTGCGCATCGACATTCCATTAGGAGCTTATGTCCCCGTTTTCGTTCCGGTTTCTGACGGGGCCCAATCCTCAGATCTGCGCAGATTCCCGACTCCGGTCAGCATTCACGCGCAACCGGCTGGGGCAGCGGGTTCAGTTTCGACTGGAACCATTCGATTGAGTTGGGAAAGGTGGCTGCTCGGCGCTTCCGCAATCGTCGGGTACAGTGCATTGCTGATCTGTCTTACGTGGTTTGCCGCTGCACGAACTCGAACTCCACAACCGGTGCCCGAGCCGGCGGATCCGCTGTGGGCAGCTCTCTTCGACGGTCCGGCAAACACATTTATCGTACCCGCCGATGCCGGATTCAATCTCCTCGAGGATATTTCGCGACGTCCATTGCCTCTTGCGGACTATATCAAGGGCGACTACCTTGGACTGCCGCTCGCGGGCGTGGATGCACACAGTGCAGACGATCTGCGCTCTCAACAGTTCACCAGCTTTGTCGATTTCCAGATTGTTGCCGCCTTGGCGCGCCTGCGAGAATACAATCCACGGCGAGCATTCCTTCGTTTTCCGCGTGACCTGCGGCTCGACGATTTGAAGAATGCCAACGCCGTTCTTATCGGGTCTGTTGGCAGCAATCCATGGGCATCCATTGCAGACAGCAGCGCCAATTTCCGCATTGTCTATCACCAGGGCATGGAAGGCGCGACGATCATCAATTTAAATCCTCAACAGGGTGAAGCGGCCTCCTACGCGAGTCACTGGAACGAGCCGGCACATGAAACATTTGCCCTCATCGCGTTTCTTCCCAATCTTGGCGGTAACGGCCATTTATTGCTTTTACAAGGACTGGATGTTGCGGGGACTCAGGCTGCCGCAGAGACACTTCTTCATCAGCGAGCAATTGCGACTGTACTGCAGCGCGCTACACGACCGGACGGGTCGCTTCGGTATTTCGAAGTATTGCTGCGTTCAACAAGCATCGAGTCAAATGCCACGGGTACGCAGGTAATTGCCAGCAGGGTTTACTGATATCCCGCATCCAATGGATAGCGCTGCTGCGCGCGTAGCGCGAGCACGAATCGAAGATCGATGAATCGGATGGGAGCACTCCCCAATGATGAAGCGTCGTTGAATCGGGGCTGCGGCGAACCTGCGATCCTATTCATCCTGATGTTCATATTAATGCAATAAAGCCACTTTACCCTCAAACGCGGTCGTTCTTTCAACTGGAGACGGTTCTTGTCCCTCGATCGTCGCGCATTCAATCGATTGGGGCTGCTCTCCACGGCAGGCCTCATCCTACCTGCGCGAGCGCTTACTCAAAGCTCTACGCAGTCGAGCCAATCGCAGCCAAAGCCTGTCACTCTCGCATCCTACGTCGATCCGTTGCCGATTCCGACACGTTTTTCGCGACCGAGACATGCGGGTGCTCCAGTGACCATTGGTATGGGAGCCTTTCGGCAGAAAGTTCATCGTGACTTGCCACCGACCACCCTCTGGGGATACGGCGGTTCGTGGCCGGGCCCCACCATCGAAGTACGGCGCGGTAAGCCGTTTTCAGTCTCATGGGTGAACAACTTGCCCCGACAGCATCTTCTGCCTCTTGATTTCACTGTTCATGGTGAAGAGGGGAACGTTCCACCGGTCCGCGCAGTCGTCCATCTTCATGGAGGGCAAACACTGCCTGAATACGATGGCTATCCGGATGCGTGGAATACTCCTGACGGCAAAGAGGGCGCATTTTACAAATCCGGCCCCTATCATTTTCCGAATGCGCAGCCGGCTTGCACGTTGTGGTATCACGACCACGCCATCGGAATCACTCGGCTCAATATTTATGCCGGCTTGGCGGGCTTTTACTTCATTCGCGATGAGCAGGAGGATGCGCTCAACCTACCCAGCGGGCCCTACGAGATTCCGCTCATGCTCCAAGACCGCCTCTTTCTTCCCGATGGATCGTTGTACTATCCAGCAGCGGTCAATGGGACGCACCCGGTATGGATTCAGGAGTTCTTTGGAAACAACGTGTGCGTCAACGGCAAGGTCAAACCTTATCTTGAAGTAGAACCGCGTAAGTATCGCTTCAGGATGGTCAACGCTTCAAATGCCCGCTTCTATCACCTCACTCTTCGGCCATGCGATGGAAATGGAACTCCCACAGGTGACGCTGGGAGCGCGCCTGCGTTTCACCAAATTGGTACTGACCAGGGTCTGCTTCCGGTTCCGCTGGAGCGCCACTTTCTGCTCGCAGCACCGGCTGAGCGTTTCGATTTCGTGCTGGACTTTACGGGGATGAAAGGCGCGCATTTTGCAATGACCAACGACGCACCCGCGCCCTACACGCGCGGAGGGCAAGTGGCTGCAGATGAGGTAATGCTCTTTAAGGTGACTAAACCGCTTGTAGGTACGGATACGAGTATGCTTCCTGTCACTCTAGGGCCCTTTGAGTCTCTAAATCCCTCGGCGGCAGTGCGCGAACGGATCCTTTCAATCAACGAGATGGACCGACCTTCTGACGGATACACCATGATGGGCATGCTCGACGGCAAACACTGGAATGATCCGGTGACTGAGGACCCGAAAGTCGGTTCAACGGAGATCTGGTCGATGGTCAACACTACCAGTGATGTTCATCCGATGCATCTACATCTGGTGCGTCTTCAGATTCTCGATCGCCGGCCTTTCGACGTGAAGAGCTTCCTAGCAAGCGGCACTCTGCGCTACACAGGTCGGCCGCTCCCACCTGAAACCAATGAAAGCCCGGCATGGAAGGATACGGTCAAAGCGTATCCAGGTTATGTTACGCGCGTCATCCAGCGATTCGATTTGCCTCCCGGAACACCCATTTCGTCAGGCCAGCGTTTTCGCTACGTTTGGCATTGCCACATCCTTGAGCACGAGGACAACGAAATGATGCGGCCATACGATGTGGTGGGTTGAGCCGATGCTCTGGGGGGCATTTGCATCAGGGGCCGACGACAAGCACTTCGAAGCTGCCAGGAACAGGCGTCAGGCGCGCTGCCGCTTCTTCCATGCCTTTTCCGCTGACTTGCCTTTGTTGAAATCTAGCTGTCGCCAGGTAAACGCGACCCTTGACAGGATCCAAGGCCAGAGTGCCGGCCCTTGGCAAAGTGGTTACTTCTTCCAGGCGCGGGTACTGGCCCGCTGTATCACGTTGAAAGATAGTGAGCAGGCCAGACTGAGTCGCACTGATCAGCAGACCGCTTTTCGGATCGAATGCAAGATCGCCGGCGCCTGTTGCGGTTTCGCCGATTGCGGTAACCTGGCCTGAATCCGCGTTGACTGAGATAAGTCTTCGGTTTACGCATGAACCGAGCAATTGACTGTGTTCTGCGTCGATAGTCAGGCCCGTAAGTTCTTCGCACGGTGCAATAGACCAATTGGCGGTCACTTTTTGCGAAGCCGTATCGATTCTGACCATCTGTCCAATTCCACGAAGTCCGGCAAAGATTGCTCCCTGACCATCAGTCACTGCAATATGCGGCTTTCCAGGCAATGGAATGGTGGCGACGACCGTGTTCGTCCTGGTGTCAATTACAGATGCATTGCGATCGCGGGAACTGAAAACAAAGACGTTCTTCGTCACGGGGTCGAACAAGACCGCATTGGGGATTCTGCCCACAGGAATGGACGAGACAACCTTGAGAGTGGAGCGATTGAAGACTCGCGCCAGACCGATGGTACCGTCTGTGATGTCGGAGACGAATCCAAACTTACCTGTATCGTCTAGAGCCACTTCTCGCGCATCGACGAAGCCCTGGATTTCACCTAGAACCTGGCCGCTGTCGGAATTGAGTAACTCGACGCGGTCAGTGCGCGGAACGTAGAGCTGCTTTGAGGTCGAGTCGAAATAGAGAGATCCCCAGCCCGCACTGCCTCCTAATTTCCATTGTTGCTGGATGTGAAAGGGTGGATGCGTTTCAGCGAAGACAGGAGTGGTGCGAAGGGACAGTTCGCCTGTGGCTGTGCCAAAGAGACAGAAGAGGATTAAGAGGAGGGAATTTGATTTCAAGTTTGCTGCCCTGCATATTGGTTGTAGTTACGTGAATGCACCGAAGACCGACTTGCGCCGGTCTTCGATGCATGAAGCTAATCAGTTTTGCATTCTTGACCGTCGATCAGAAATCAGAATGTGAACTCGCTGGTCAGGTCGTCCAACGCTGGACTGTTGGTCGGCACATATGCGTTGCCCTTCGCGTACTTCGGATTGGGCAAGTTGTCGCGGCTGCGATCGCTGATCGGCTTCAACCCCCAGTTCTTTTCGATGAACTTAATAAGCGATACGTGATCGCCATATTCGTGCGTCACAATGCCGCCCTCTGAATAGGGAGACACAACGATCAGCGGAATACGGGTGCCGTCGCCAAAGAAATCCACCGGCTGGATGTAGCCCGAATCGTAATAACCGCCGCCTTCATCCTCGGTGATGAAGATTGCGGTCGTCGCCCAGAGCTTGGGATTGGCTTGGACTTCGTCAATAATCTTCTTCACAAAGCCTTCGAAGAGGTCGAGTTTGGAAGATGCGGGGTGGCCATCGTTATAGCCGCTTGGCTTCACGATGGACACCGGAGGAAGCGTGCCTGAGTCGATGTCTTCGTAAAGCTCACTGGTATCGGCGATGTGATCTTCAATCATCGCTGGGCTAGCCATGATCGATGTCTGGTAGCCAAACGGATTGCAGATGTTGCAGTACACGTCAAAGGGGTTTGTGCCGGTCGGATCGGCGACATATAGATCCCAACCTTCGCCATAGTATTTGAATGGGATGTTGGCCGCGATCAGCGAGTCACCAATACTGGGAACGCTGGTCGGCGGGATGGTGAAGGGGTCTCCATCAGCGCCCGATGTGGGCGCAACACTGCCGTTACCCAGGTAGCCGGGGTTGTAGTTGTTCACCAGGTAGTAGTGGCCTGCTGCGCAATTTGGATTGACAGGCC
>Ga0187847_10001378_pt1 | contig 22056 bp, 19 predicted proteins | sample June2016WEW_4_10_FD_132458 | JGI IMG/M metagenome (GOLD analysis project Ga0187847, IMG submission 132458) | Peatland microbial communities from SPRUCE experiment site at the Marcell Experimental Forest, Minnesota, USA - June2016WEW_4_10 | ecosystem: Environmental > Terrestrial > Soil >...
CCGAAACGTATCGCGGAAATGGGGCAAGCCGGAGCGAATCCGGCGTGCTTTGGCTAAAAAAGCCCGGAATGCAAAAACCCGGCAAGATGCGCTGGGAATATCGTTCTAATAGCGGCAAGGCTGGCAGTGGGCAGGACTATACGAAGTTGTTCGTGAGCGATGGCAAGGATGCATGGTTTTATGTTCCCGGAGACCGTCAGGCGAGGCGGTCTCCAGTCAAGCAGTTGGACGATTTGCGCTCTCCGCTTAGTTTTTTGCTGGGCAAGACCAAGCTGGAGAAGGAGTTACAAGGATTGTCTGAAGCTCCTGATGTGAAGCCGACGGAGCCGGGCAACATGGTTTTGCGGGGCGTGCCGAAGAATATGCAGGATCGCGTGAGTGAGGTTCTTCTGGAAATTACACCGGCGCACCAGCTCGCCCGCATCGTAATTGTGGAAGTGGATGGCGCGACCACGGAATATCGCTTCAGCAACCAGAAGGAAAATGTGGAAGTTGCGGACGGCATGTTTCACTTTGCACCGCCTCCCGGTGTCGAAGTGATTAGCGGGGAGTTTGGCCAATAGGCGGACGAGACCGATGGCCAAAGAGATGAACAGAAGTGCGGAAATTTACCGGAATCTAACAACTTTCGCCTGTGCAGCAGCTTACGATTGGATTTGAGTTGGAAATTGGTGTTACCGGAGTCATGCCGGGCATGATCGGCGAACCGGCTTAGTCGTTTTGGAATGTTAGACTTGAGAGGGTCGAGCGGTCGTTTCCCCGCAGCCTAAATCATGGCCGAATTTGTCATAAAACTCGCTGACGAGCAGGGCCACCTGTCGGAACAGGTAGAGAACGGCTACTCGGAAGCAGAAATCCGCGACCGTTTCGCATCCCAGGGTTTTCATGTGTACTGGGTCAAGTCGCGGGGTGTACTCACCGGCGGTGGAATCACTTTGCGCCGGCGGGGCAAAGTCAAGCAGAGTTCGTTCGTCATTTTCAATCAACAGTTTCTTACGCTCATTAAAGCCGGGCTTCCGGTTCTCAGTTCCCTGGACTTGCTGATCAAGCGGCAGAAAGATGCGCAACTCCGGTCGGTTTTGCAGAATGTCCGCGACCGCGTAAAGGGTGGTGCGTTGCTTTCCGACGCCTTCGCGGCGCAAAAGTCTTTCCCCAAGATCTACACCACCACGCTGATGGCTGGCGAAAAGAGCGGCAACATGGAAGAAGTGCTGGCCCGCTACATCAGCTTTCAACGCCTGGCGCTGACCTTCAAGAAAAAGCTGGCCGTGTCGCTGGTTTATCCGGCGTTGCTGGTCACTGTGGTTTTCTTCATGCTCATTTTCCTGGTCACTTATGTCGTGCCACAATTCGCCAAACTCTACCAGGACATGGACGCGCAGCTACCCACGATCACGCTCATCATGTTGGAAATCGGCACGCACGCGCAAACCTATCTGCCCATCTTGTTGATTGGCTTGGCCGTCGCAGTTTTTCTCTTTTTCCAATGGAAGAAGACCGACCGGGGAGCGGAGCAATTCGATCGCGCCATTCTGAGCTTGCCGCTACTTGGTGAAATCTGGTTGAAATATCAGGTCGCGAACTTTTCCCGCATGCTTTCGACACTGCTGACTGGCGGCCTGCCGCTGGTGCCTTCGCTTGAAACCGCGGGCGCGTCCATGAGCAGCCGCAGAATATTAAACGGCGTTTCGGAAGCGGCCATCCGGGTACGCGAAGGCGCGTCGCTTGCCAAGAGTCTTGAAGAGCAAGAAATGTTCCCCGATCTTTCAGTGGAAATGATTGAAGTGGGCGAGTCCACGGGCGCGCTGCCCGCCATGCTCAACTCGGTGGCCGAGTTTTACGAAGAAGACGTGCAAACCGCTTTGGGTGCGGTGATGGCATTGATTGAGCCGCTAATCCTGGTGTTTATGGCGGTTGTGGTGGGCGGAATTTTGATTTCGTTGTATTTGCCGATCTTTACGCTGGGTTCCACTATTCACTAAGGACGATTCACTAAGCATGATTTGCTGAGAACGATTTAACGAAAATTGCAAGTTGTAACAACTAGATTGGAATAGCGCCGGACTGGAAAGAGAAAGCATTATGGAAAAGAAATCGGTTTTCGTAAATGGGGACAATGGGGGCCGGGTCGCGACGCTGTCGCACGCCGACGAACTGGAACGCGCGCAGGATATCGCTCGCCGCTACCGCTGCGAATTCATTGATCTGCACAACTTTCAGCTGCATCACGATCTCTTCAAAACTATTCCTGTCCACCTGATGTTCTCGCACGATTTTGTTCCGCTGGAGGAGACCGAAGACGGCCGCCTGGCCATCGCCATTGCCGACCCCAGCAAGCTGATGATGATTGACGAAATTGGGATGCTGCTGCGCAAGCGCATTATCACCAAAGTAGCGACGTTGGCGCAGATCAGCGAGATTCTCAAGAAGACCGAGCAGTCGAAGCGCGTGCTGGAAGACGCCAGCGAAGGCTTTACGCTCGACGTCATCCGCGAAGACGAAGGCGCAGCCGACGAAAGCATTTCGATGGACCGGCTCGCCGCCAAAGATGACATGAGCCCGATTATCCGGCTCGTGGATACGACCATTTTCACCGCGCTCCAACGCCGGGCCAGCGATATTCACATCGAGACTCAAGATGATGCGGTCTGCATCAAGTTCCGCATCGATGGCGTGCTTACGCAAGCCATGGCCCCGATTGCGAAGGAGCATCATTCCACGATCATTTCACGTATTAAAGTCATGAGCGAACTCGACATCTCCGAGCGCCGCGTTCCGCAGGATGGACGCTTCCGCGTGAAATACGGCCAGCCGGAGCGCCCCATCGACTTCCGTGTTTCCATCATGCCTTCGATCCACGGCGAAGACGCTGTGCTCCGTGTGCTCGACAAGGAATCGATGAGCGAGAAGTTTCGTAAGCTGACCCTCGATGTCGTCGGTTTTGCCGACGACGACCTCAAGCGTTTTCGCCGCTTCATTCACGAGCCTTACGGCATGGTCCTGGTCACCGGACCGACCGGCAGCGGTAAAACGACGACTCTGTATGGAGCCATCAACGAAATCAAGACCGACGAAGACAAGATCATCACCATTGAAGACCCGGTCGAATATCAATTGCGCGGCATTACGCAGATTCCGGTGAATGAAAAAAAGGGACTGACGTTCGCTCGCGGACTACGTTCAATTTTGCGCCATGACCCTGACAAAATCATGGTCGGCGAAATCCGTGACGCCGAAACCGCCCAGATCGCCATTAACTCCGCGCTGACTGGTCACCTCGTCTTCACTACCGTTCACGCCAACAATGTCGTGGACGTACTCGGCCGGTTCCTAAACATGGGCGTTGAGGCATACAACTTTGTCTCTGCGTTGAACTGCATTCTGGCGCAAAGACTCGTGCGCCTGATCTGCGAATCCTGCAAGGCGCCAGTCACCTACGACGCCGCCACATTCGAATCCAGCGGTCTCAGCGCGCAGGAATGGAAGGGCGTCACTTTCTATGAAGGCGTGGGATGTATCGAGTGTGCCGGCTCCGGATTTAAGGGCCGCACCGCTATCCACGAACTGCTCGAACTGAGCGACCGCATTCGCGAATTGATTCTGGCGAAGAAGCCCACATCCGAAATTCGCCGCGCAGCACGCGAAGAAGGCATGCGCTTCCTGCGTGAATCGGCGCTGAATAAAGTCCGCATCGGCCTGACCACGCTGAAGGAAATCAACAAAGTTACCTTCATCGAAAGTTCGCGATAAACAGCCGGGGGAAGGCTTGTAGTATGGAGAGAAGAGAAAAGTTAAGGCTAAGTCGATTTCATGAGCACAAAATATAATCCGGGAGCAAAACCGAAACTGGCCTGCGAAGTGACGCCGGCCGGCGTAATCGCGGGCCGCATCTCCGAAAAAGGCGGCCTTGTCGAAGCCTGCGCCGTGCACGATTTTGCCGCCGGCAGCCTGGTTCCCGATCTCATGGAAAATAATTTGCGGGAGCGCGGCAAGGTACTTGAGGCCATCCGCGATGCGCTCGACCGCGTGGGCGGACGCTCCCGCGATCTCATTGCTGTCCTGCCGGATGCCGCGGTACGCGTGGTTCTGCTCGATTTTGAAACGCTGCCCTCGAAGACTGAAGAGGCCGAAGCCGTCGTTCGCTTCCGCCTGAAAAAATCTTTGCCCTTCGATGTGGACAAGGCGAAAGTCTCCTATCACGCTCAGACTTCGGGTAGCGGTGTTCGCGTGATCGCGGCAGTCTCGCTGCTAAGCGTCATTGAAGACTACGAATCGGTCTTCCGTGAAGCCGGTTACAACCCTGGGGTGGTGCTGCCTTCCATGCTGGCCGCGCTGGGCGCAGCCTCGACCGACCGTCCCACCATGGTGGTCAAAGTGGATGAGCGCACCGTGAGCCTTGCGATACTTGACCAGCAACAGCTCTTGCTCTTCCGCACCATTGAAAATCCTTTTGGGCCCAACATGAGTGGAGAGCAATTGGCTGAAGAAATTTATCCTTCCGTCGTATTTTTCCAGGACACTTACCAACTCAACTTGGAGCAGATTTTTGTCGCCGGATTGGGCGAATCGGCCGCTGGCGCTGCCCTGAAGGCGCAGACCGGGGCGCAGGTGGCGGATTTAGTCAGTAGTTCACAGTTGAGCGCGAATGTCGGCATGATTCCCCGCTGGAAGCTCGGCGGGGTCGCGGGAGCGCTTCTGGCCTAACTCATGCGCGTCAATATCAATCTCGCAACTCAGCCCTATGAAGATGCCCGGCAGTTTTGGTTCCGCTGGGGTGGGGCCTTGCTGGCTTTATGCGTCATCACGCTCGGCTTGCTATTTATCACCGTCAGCGGATGGGTGAGCGCGCGCAACGACCGCAACCTCATCGCCCAGCGCGAAGCGCAAATTGCCGTGCGCGTCAAAGAAAAAGCCGATGCCGCCGCCATGATGAACCTGCCGCAAAATCGCAGCATCCGCGACCGCTCAGAATTTCTGAATGACTTGTTCCAACGCAAGGCATTTTCCTGGACGCTGGCTTTCGAGACTCTGGAACAATTGATGCCGCCGCAGTTGCACGTCGTCTCCATTCATCCGGCGATTTCGCCGGACAATCAGCTGGAAATCAAGCTGACGGTTTCCGGCGCTTCCCGCGACCGCGCGCTCGAACTGGTGCGCAAAATGGAAGGTTCGCAAAAGTTCCATCAGACCGAAATTGATGAAGAGAAGTTTTCCACCACGCAAACAGGTAACGAGGTTGTCTTCAACATCACGGCGCTCTACGTGCCTGTGGCGGACGCGACCGCTGCACCGGCCACTCCGAAACCCGTCGTCGTTACTCCGGCCACTTCCAAGCAAGGAGCCCTGTAAGCATGCCCGATCTGCGCGAAACCCGGCGGCAACTGAAAATCGGCATGGCAGCCCTGCTTGCTGTGGATGTCGTCGCACTGGGACTTCTGATATCCCCCATCATCGGCTCTGAGGCCTCGCGCCGCGATCAACTCTCCACGCTGTGGAAAGAATTGCAAATCAAGACCCGGGAAGTTGAGCCTCTCAAGGGACTCGACAAAAAAATCCCAGTCGCGCGTGGGGAGATCGACGGATTTTACAAGGCACGCTTCAGTTCCGAGCAATCCGATATCTCCGCCGACCTGGGCAAACTGGCGCAGCAGAGTGGCGTAAAGATTTCCGAGATCAAGTACAAGGAGAAAGCAGAAGACGACCTCGGCGCGGTCCGGGAATCGCAAGGTATTGATCCCGCTCAGGTTGGCTTGCGGAAAATCCAGATTGATGCCGGCTTTGAAGGCAATTACGTGCAACTCATACGCTTTGTAAATGCGCTCGAACGCAATCACTTGTTTTTTCTGGTGGACGGCGTCGAGTTGGGCGGGCGCGAAAACGGGATCGTGCAGCTCAAAATGTCGCTCGAAACGTATTTGAAGACAGGAGCCGCGTAAGTGAAGCTGGGCGCGGAAAATCGAAAGAAGATCATCATCGCCGCGGTGCTCCTCGTGGTTGGCGGCGGCCTTATGCTGAACGGAATTTACAGTTCCCACAGCAATGACACGCCGACCCCTCAAACGAACGCTGGTGCCGAAACGACTTTCGTAACAACGGCCCACAAAGCCCCTTCAAAAACAAAGAAAGCGGTGCGTGCCCATTCCATTGACCCTTCGTTGCGGTTCGATTGGCTCCAAGCCAGCGAGGACACAAAGTATGAAGGCACCGGCCGGAACATTTTTGATGACCAGGCAGAAATTCCCGCGCCTATCGCGCCCGCGCTTCTGGCCAACAAGAAGGCTGACAACACGCCACCGCCTCCGCCCCCTCCGCCTCCCATCAACCTGAAATTCTTCGGTTATGCCAACAATCCGAGCGAAGGCAAGCGGATTTTTCTTTCGCAAGGCGAAGACGTGTTTATCGCGCATGAGGGCGACATCGTGGATCGCCATTACAAAATTGTCCATATCATGCCGACCTCGGTCGAAATTGAAGACGTGCTCAACAACAACACACAGAGCATTCCGCTGACGTTGGGTTAAAAGCAGATTTCGATTTTCACGGATGTATGCCAGCCAAATCTCCAAACCGCAGCCCAAAAAGAACGCGACGGCATTCAGAACGCGGCTACATTCTGATTACCATCATTTTCGCGTTTGCTGTGATGGCGATTGTTGCGACCATGCTTGCGCCGTCGTTCATTTTTGAAATGAAGCGCGATCGCGAAGAAGAGATGATTCATCGCGGGGCGCAGTACGCCCGCGCCATTCGTGCCTTTGTGAAGAAGAACGGCCGCTACCCCACACGGATTGAGGACTTGGATAATACCAATCAGATCCGCTATCTGCGCCGCCATTACAAAGACCCGATCACGGGAAAAGAGTTCCGCCTTCTGCATCAAGGAGATGTGCCCGCATTGTCGGCCGGTCTATCCGGGGCGGCGGCGTTGGGCGCCAATGGCCTTGCAGGCGCTGGCGGCATTGCCGGAGCGCAGGGCGTGCAGCAACAGGCTGCCGCACAAATCGCCCAAGGCCTCGCAGCTGGACAGGCAGCAAACACTGGGACATCATTATTTGGCGCCAGCGAACCAAACGCCAATAGCAACGAACCGAATGCACAAAGTGCGCAGACAGGCCCCGGCGCGCCAGATAACGGGTCCGATGTCGGCAACGCTACCGCCCCCGGACAACCGCAGGCACTCGGCCAAAATCAAGGAACCAGCAGCACAAGTCTTTTTGGCAATGCCGGCGGCAACCAGGCTTTTGGTGGAGGGCCTATCGTAGGCGTGGCCAGCATCAGCAAGGATAAAACCATTCGCATCTTTAACAAGAAAGATCATTACAAAGACTGGTATTTCATCTATGACCCGACCACCGACCGCGGCGCTTTGATCAATGGCCCCGCCCAGCCAGCCTTGCAGGGCGGCACGAATAATGTAAACGGGCAAACACCGGGGCAGAATGGCTCTTCGCCCGCAGGCCCCGGCGGTTCCACTACAGCTCCGGGTGGGACGTTCAATGGATTAGGCGGAGCCGGAAATCAGAACAACAACAACGGCCCCGGCGGATTCCAGCCCCCCGGACAACTTCCCGAACAATAGACCCGCAGTCGCCAGACAAATAAAAAGCCTCGCTGAACCGGCGAGGCTTAATTTTCTGTGCGGGAATCTTGCGCCCTGAATCTTACACGCTAAAAGACGATCCGCAGCCGCAGGTGCTCTTCACATTCGGATTCTCGAACTTGAAGCCTGCGCCTTCGAGCGTCTCAACGTAATCCACGATGCAGCCATTCAGATACATGATCGAAGTCGCATCCACATAGACTTTCAGACCGTCCATGTCGAAGACCTTGTCCATCATGCCCGGTGCGTTTTCGAAAGCCATGGAATAGGAGAATCCCGAGCATCCGCCGCCGACCACGCCCACGCGCAGTCCGGTTGGGGCGGGGTTCTGTTGCGCCATAATCTCTTTCACTTTTACGACCGCATTCGGGGTGAGGCTGATCGGCGCAACTTTCGCTGCCGGCTTCACTTCCGGAGTAGCAGTGGGAGTCATCGTTGTGGCCATTGGCAATCTCCTTATGAAACTTATGAATATAAGTATAACAAACTGGTCAACATATGGATGCTGTAATAGGTGGCCGGGTCGCATTGGCCATTCCCACTAATCCTGGCAGATTGTTACTCCGAGGAACGGAGCAACCAGTAACCTGCTTCGCTTAGATTCGCCCGCGACTCCAATCCTACCCTTTTCATTCCAAATAATCCCCTCCCCCATTGACACTGGGGCCTATAATGCTTCGCATAAGCGGCACCCAGGGTTTCACAACCTCGGGAAAATCCGTTAGCGAGGTGGATTTATGTCACCGTCTCTGCTCGGACTGGTTATCTCGTGGGGAGTTCTCACCGTAGCCTTTGTGATACTTCTCATTTATCGCAGCACCCTCACTCGACAGGAGGACGATCAACTCTTCCTTGACCCCGCCGAAGCCCACATGCAACAGGAACAAGCGGAGCTTATGCGCAAGGTCGAGAAAGTGAATCCTTACGTCATGTGGCTGGGTGCGGCATCGGGTGTGCTGATCGTGGCCATCGCCGGACTGGCGGCCTACGAACGGCTTACCCAGGTGCAGTAAGCCATCAGGCTGTCGCCCCGCGGCCAATCACAGGGTGTTTCCGCATCCTGCGTGATTCTTGTTTCTCCATCACCGCTCTTGGGAAACAGCGATGCTGGTGGAGTCTTTCCACCCCTACCCATTGGGTCGGATGCGATGTTAGCATTCCCTGCCGCACAAATTGGAGGGCTTCGTGATCAAAATTGCTCTGTACGCAGCGTTGTTGGCGACGAGTTGCGGTTTGACATTCGGTCAAGCCACGGAAAAGGTCCTCTGGAACTTCGGCGGACCGAATGATGGCACGAATCCAGCGGGCAGCCTTGTTTTCGACCACAGCGGCAATCTTTATGGGACAACCACGGCGGGCGGAAACCAATATAGCGCCGGAACAATGTTCCGGCTTTCGCCGCAATCGGGTGGCGTGTGGACTGAGAGCGTACTGTATAACTTTTGCTCAGATCTAGGGCTAGATGATTGTATCGACGGCCAGGAGCCAGGCGCCGGTCTCACATTCGACAGAGCGGGAAATCTCTACGGAACAACCGAACTGGGCGGGAAGACTTGCTGGGCATTCTATGGCACTTGCGGAACAGTCTTTAAGCTTGCGCGGCCGCAATCTCCGGCGACTACATGGACCGAAACTGTTCTCTATGCCTTCTGTGTTAGCTATGACTTTTGCACCGACGGGTTGACGCCAACCAGCCAAGTTGTTTTCGATGCGGCAGGAAACCTATACGGGACCACGCTTTGGGGAGGAGGCAGCGTGCAAGGCGGGAACCTAGGCATTGCCGCCGGTGACGTGTTCGAACTGACCCCTGGTTCGGGCGGCTGGACGGAGACCGTACTGTATAGCTTTAACCAATACGAGGGCGACCCGCAGGGCGGGGTGATTTTCGATGCATTCGGCAATCTTTATGGGGCAACGCGACTGGGTCCGAACATGGCTGGATTCGTTTACGAAGTTTCGCCATCGAGCGCCGGTTGGACGGGACAAACTTTAGGAAAATTTGCCTTCGACGCCGGCAGCACCTCACCCCTTGCCACGGACAATAACGGGAATTTCTATGGAACAAGCTATGACATTTTTGGCCCAGGCAATAGCACGGTTTTTGGGTTCAATGTAGTAACCCGAACTTCCCAGTTACACAACTTTTCCAGTGCGGCGGGTTCCGGAGCGCTTTCCGGCGTGTTGATTGATGCGCGGCGCAAGAGTCTTTTAGGGACGGCCTACGCTGGAGGAGCAAACAATGGCGGCACGGTTTGGGAGGTTGGCCCAGGCGGAGAGCCAGTCGCAGTTTATAGTTTTTGCACGCAACCGAACTGTGCCGATGGGGAGGCGCCCAACGGGGCGCTGATCCAAGACCAAGCCGGCAACCTCTACGGCGTCACCAACGCCGGCGGAACTTACAACCAAGGCGTGGTTTTTGAAATCACGCCGTAGCGTCTCCGGACGGTCGCCGTTAGTCGGCGCGCTAATCTTGATTCAAGTACTCTTCGGGAAGTAGTCTTCGGGGGACCTCATGCGAGTGCACTTTGCGCTCGTCTTTTTTTGCACCTTGGGCGCCAATCGCCACCCTCGCAAGCCTTACGTTGGCCATCAACAGGCGAGTCGCCAGGGTGGAGACGCATGTGCCCGCTAACTGAAGTTGTGCGCTGGAATCCAGCCGGTCGGCATTGGGAAGTGATGGCGAATGCCAGTTCGGATCCCTGGCAGAACTTAAAGATCTCAAGTGGCAGCTTCGCTTAATGTTTTTCGTGCAAAGTTTCCATGCTCTCCCAGCATTGCATGAAGCTTATCGGTAAGTCCTGGCAGTGATCCTCCCGTTCGCCAGTTGGCAAAACACCGACGGAAGGCTTTGGGGTGCAATTTCAGAATTTAGGGTGCAATTTCAAACACGACGCCCAGACTGGCAGGGCCACCACCGTTGGTGACCCCGTATAATTTGACGCCCACGGCAATCAGCGCTCGAGGGTATGCTCCGTCGGAGCCTTCAAAAGTATGCACAACCGTGAAATTCCCCGAAGCATCAATCTTGAAGACCGTTCCACAACCGGTGCCATTGCAGTTTAAGTCGCCACCATAAAACGCAGTGCCGTAAAGATTTCCTGCGTCATCCCTCACCAAAGCATCGCTAGGCCATGCGCCATCCTGAGAATCAGTAAATGTGTGCAATACGGTTTCATCACCGCTCGGTGACAACTTAAACACCACACCGCAGCCGGGAGGGTTTCCGCGGCTAAGATTGCAACTCACATCGCCTCCCAGCGCCGTGGTGCCATAAAGATTGCCTTTTTTGTCAGCAATCAAGTTCGCCGCCGGATCGGCCCCGTCTGGTCCATCCTGAAAACTCCACAAAGTAGTTTCGCCGCTGGCGCTGACTTTGAATACCGTTCCGCATCCGTTGCCTAGAACGGTGATGCACGGACCATCCCCGCCAAATTCTGCGGTACCGTAGAGTGCCCCATTGCGCTCTAGCAGCCCCGCGCTTGGCAAGCCACCATCATCGCCTCCCGTGAAGTTGTAGAGCACCGACTCGTTACCATTGACGACACTGTAAATTGTTCCCTCGCCTGGATTGCCAAATGCCATGTTGGTGCCCCCGTAGGTCGTCGTTCCATACATAGTTCCGTTCGAAGCGATCGTCACACTTGTCTGCGGAACGATTCCATCAGAAGGCGGAGCTTCGAAACTGTGCAACACCTCTTCTCCTTGAGAACTTAACTCGAAGACCGTTCCACACCCAGTGCCGCAATAGGAGAATGTACTCGTTCCTCCATATTGCGTTACTCCGTAAAGCACACCTGACGCGCCCACAGTCAACCCGATCGGATTTTGTCCATCGGGAGGACCTTTGAATTCATACAGCGTGGTTTCGTCTCCCGCCGGATTAATTTTGTAAATCGCCCCGCACGGTGCGTTCACACAACTGCTTGCCCCACCGCCATAAGTCGAAGCCCCATATAAGTTCCCTGCTTTGTCGCTCACGAGTATCGACCCAGCCTGAAGACCGTCTTCTCCATTAAATGCGTAAACGACTCTATAAGTTTGCGCTGATGATGGAAGCGCGGATGTAAATGGGAATGAAAACGAACAACTCACATAGAACAGTGCCAAGCAGAATCTGCTGGTCATGAACCCTCGCAATCAGAGAAATACTCGACTTCGGGCGGGTTTTTGATGGAAGAACGGGGGATGCAGGTTGCTTAGGTCAGTGTTGCTAAAATAATTGCCTTCTTAATAGGCCTGTGCGAAAGGCCCTAAGCATATGAGCTGCCCGAATCAAAAAGAAACGATCCAAAAAGCTAGGCCCGCTCTGCGCCTTTTCACGCGAGCGGGCCGGACGTCTAAATCTTTTTCGACTACTGATTCATGACATACATCAGCAGGTGCGGTGCTCCGTTTTGGTTCCCAACCGGGACAAAGTCGCCGACTTGCCGGTGCGAGTGATCGCCCACCACATCGGACCCAACCAGGCTGCTCGTCGGAAACGCTTGCTTCCCAACACCAAGAATATTGTTATTGGAGTCATTCTTGAAATAGATCGTCAGATAATAGTCGTTGAGCGGCGAAAGCGAAATCGCAGTCGGATCCAGCCCGACGATGCACGGCGCAGACGAGGAAACCGTGTAGTTGCATGCGTCCGAGAGCGTAATTGTAGGGTTGGAAATTCCGTTCAACGTCACCGGCGTCACGGCCGTAATCACGGGCAAGCCGCGCTGCGTGGTGTAAACGACCATGTTGGAGATGTCGGCGCTGATCCCGGCCGTGAATCCCAAATAAAAGCGGGTGCTCGGGCTAGACGCGATCAGCGAACCGCCGGAGATCCGGTTCATCGAGGTCCAGTTCGCCCACGCGTAATTGCTGACCACCGGCCCCACGCCGGCTACCAGGTTCTGAGGATTCTGCGCCGAGGCGGAATTGCCGAGGCATGCAATAAAGATGGCGAATGTAAAGATAGCGGTAACAACCGTGTTACGAGTTCTCATCGGGGATCTCCTAGCGGGCTCCAGAACAGTGAGCGCCGTATTAAAGACGGATTTGTCGTGCGATTTTCCGCCGAGCGCTAGAATACCGTCGGTTGTGGCAGAGCGCAATAGCCAAAGAGTGGTGTAAGGATTGCGAGTAGTGGAAGGATTGCGGAAGTGCCCGATCGCGATGCGCTTTTGAAGTGCGCAAACTTTTTCAGCTATGTGACCCGCTATTCTCAGCCTTCGTCAGGTGCTTCATGAAGCAGGTGAAACGATCCGTTCGGTCTACTTTTTGAATGACGGTCTTGGCTCCGTGCTGACCGTTCAACCAGATGGCAAGAGCGTCGAAGTCGGCTTGATCGGCAGGGAAGGCTTTGTCGGCGTGCCCGTCATCTTCGGGTTCAAGACCAGCGGCTTGCGCGTAGTGACTCAGGGGGATGGCACCGGATACCGCCTCGATCTGGAGGCTTTGCGCAAAGCGCTTCCCCATTGTCCCCAACTCGAGAGTACCCTCCAGCGCTACGCGATGATCCTCGGGATGCAGTCAACCCAGTTGGCAGCTTGCAATCGCCTGCACAACGTCGTCGAGCGCATGGCCAGATGGTTGTTGATGAGCCAGGACCGGCTCGAAACCAAGGTCATGCCCTTGACCCATGAATTCCTCGGACAAATGCTGGGCGCACGCAGGGCCAGCGTTAGCGAGGCCGCTTCGGAACTAAAGAACGCGGGCATGATTTCCTACACCTGCGGCAGCGTGACCATCTTCAACCGGACCAAGCTCGAGAAGACCGCCTGCGATTGCTACGAAATCATCAACCAGCAGGAAAGCCGCTGGCAGGCCGAGATTCAATAGTGAGCTCAGAAGCGTCGGTACTCGAAACATCGGCATCTTACCCGGTGAGCGAACAGCGCATATTCACTCCTGTATTGCGCTAACCATACGAAAACCCGCCTCTTGTGGGGCGACTTCTTGTCATCCCGCTCTCCCAGCCCGGCCTGACCATAGTTTTACAAATTGATGACAAGTCTCCTACGAGGAATAGTGCATAATTCGCGTCGCATCCAGAGATCGACCGAGACCTGAAGCACCGGAGGACCTTATGCCACGGACGACCAGGCAACATCTCACTCTCTTTTTTCTACGCTTCGCTCTTGCCGCTTTGATAAGTTCGGCCACATACACGGTGGCGCAGGCCGGATCCCTCGATCCCACCTTTGGCAAGAACGGCGTCGTCGCCAGCCCGCTGCGATTTCTTGCTGCCGCAGCCCTCCAGTCCGATGGCAAGATCGTGCTTGCCGGGCTTGGAGACGGGAATGCTCAGGTTTATGACACATTGGTTCGCCTGAACACTGACGGCTCTCTCGACTACAGCTTTGGCACAGGCGGCATCGCTAATTTCTCGGTTCCCAGCGGCTCCGCCCCCGAGGGCTTTTTCGCGATGGTGATCCAATCCGATGGCAAGATTGTGGCAGCGGCGGTCACTTCCACCGAGCAGGGCGGGTATGTCAATTTTGTGCAAGTCGCCCGGGTTGAAAGTAACGGCAGCCTTGATACTTCCTTCGGCAGCGGCGGTTTTACTACGACCACCGCAATTCTGTTTACTCCCTACAACGTGACTGGCCCGCAACATTTAGCGCTCGGGCTACAGAGCAATGGGGAGATCCTGGTCACGTCCAGCTACTACAATCTGATGGCGCGGTTTACCGGCAGCGGGCAATTGGATACAACCTTCGGTAGCGGAGGGCTCGTGAATCTGGCAAATCCAGGTCCGAGCGTCTCTTCTGCGCCGACACAAATTTCGGTGCAAGGGAACGGCAAGATTTTGGTCGCCTCGGGCGGCATTGCGCCCATACCGCTGCTCCAGGCCGGAACCATCAGCCGCTACAACTCGAATGGTTCGCTGGACACGACCTTTGGATCGGCGGGAACGGTGGCGTCCGTGGCATCGGCCTCGGCACTTTTGCTGCAAAGTAATGGGAAAATTGTGGCCGCCGGATCGCTTACCAGTAAGGTCAATCTGCCTCCGGCGAGCAGCGATGTCGGATTTGGGGTGGCGCGCTACACCCCGAGCGGCCTCATGGATACGACCTTCGGCAGAGGCGGACTGACGGGTGCAGATTTCGGGAAAAACGCCCCGCTATCGGGCGCCTTCGCTGTCGCCGTCCAATCGAATGGCGATCTCGTGGCCGGAGGTGCGGCCGCGCAAGGCCCGCTCAATCTTAGCTTCGACTCGCTTTTTGCTCTGGCGCGGTTCACCGGTTCGGGCGCTTTGGACAAATCTTTTGGCTCGGGAGGATTGGTTACGACAACGCTGGTAAGCGGGAGCACGAACGTGTACTCGTACGTGAACGGATTGCTCATCCAGAGTGATGGAAAAATCGTAGCCGCGGGCAATACGCTGGTCGGTCAAGGGTTCGAAGCGGGTACCGGCGGATACGTCGTCCGATATCTGGCGCAATGAAGTGTTCCCGGTATTCCCGACGATTAAACGATTATCCGCTGGAAAATCGCCCGTTCTCTCTTTGACCTAATGGCGAGGTGCACCTGCCTCCACCAACTAGCACACTCGTCTTCGAGAACTAGTCGGAGCTAAAGAGAACTAAGGAATCACGCGGAATGGCACATTGCTCGTCAGCTTGCCGCTTGGCGTCGTGACTGTCACATAACCCGAAGTGCCGCCGTGCGGAACCGTTGCCCTAATCAGCGTGTCGGAGACGATCGTGAAACTCGCGGCCGTTCCGTTCAGAGAGACGCTAGTGGTTCCGGTAAATCCTTGGCCGAGAATATCTCCCGTTTGGCCAATCTTGCCCGCGGCACGCACGAAAGTCACGAATGGACCCAAGCCCATGCCGAGGCTGAAGATTGTGCCGCAACCCGCTATGCAGTCGTCATAGTTGTATCCGCCCTGATAGCTGGGGCCATAGAGGGTACCATTGGTGTGTTGAACCAATCCCGCGATTGGGAAAATCCCATCGGCGCACGCACTGAGCGAGCAAAAGCTGTGGAGCACGGTCAACGCGCCACTTGCAGTGATCTCGTACAGAGTACCTTCGCTGTTCGCCCCGCCGCCTGACGCTGTTCCGTAGAAGTTGCCATCAGTCGCCTGAACCAATCCGGAATGGATGTTGTCGCCGTCCGTAAGGTCAAAGCTGTGTAGAGTGGTCAGGGCGCCGCTTGGCGAACTTTTGAAAACCGTGCCACAACCACCTTGTAGCGCACAATTTGCGCCGCCGAAATAAGTTGTCCCATAAAAATTGCCGTCAATGGCCTGAATTAATCCGGCCCAGGGTCCGGCCCCATCCGCGCCATTAAACTCATGCAATATCGTCAGAGTCCCGGCTGATGTAATTTTGAAGATCGTGCCTCGACCATTGACCCCGCCTTGAGAAGTTGTCCCGTAGAAGTCTCCGTCCCATCCCTGGATAAGTCCGCTGTAGGGAGTCTCGCCGTCCACGGGATAGCCAGCGAAGCTGTGCAGCGTGGTTAGATCACCGTGAGGAGTTACTTTGAACACCGTGCCGTACCCGTAGGCGCCGCCACTCACCGTCGTTCCGTAAAAATTGCCATCGGTACCTTCTACTAAACCCGCCCATGGACCTTGCCCATCCGCACAATTCGTTTGGGAACAAAAGCTGTAGAGCGTCATTAGCGTGCCGCTCGGAGTAATTTTGAACACCGTTCCATCCAGTATGCTTGCCCCGCCTGTGGACGTAGTCCCATAAAAATTACCATCGGTCGCGAGAGCCAACCCCCCGATGGGCGCATCGCCCGTCAGGCACTGGGATACGCTGCAGAACTGATACAAGGTTGTCACAGTGCCACCCAATGCCATTTTGAAGACGGTGCCCCCACTCCCAAGGCCCGCGCCTGATGTCCCGTAAAGGAGGCCATCGGAGCCTTGGATTAACGCGTTCGGCTCCGCGCCGTCCGTGTCCATAAAGGCATGTACAGTGGTGAAAGTCTGTGCGTGCAATGAGAGCACTAGAGATAGGAATCCCGACCACACGCAATTAATGCGAAGGATCTTCATAAGATTTACTCCTCAGATATTACTGGGGCATGCACTTCTAGAGAAGGGTAGTCCAAATACAGATTCTCAATCGAGTATTTAGGCAGGTACGGGGCGACATAGGCTACGAAGCGCCTTACTTCAGACCGACACCGTAAAAATAGTCATAGGTGCCGGTTGTTGCCCAGGGCAGGTTTGCGGTGAATGAGCTAAACAGCATGGCTCGCCCCTGAAAGCTAACGAAGAAATCCTGCTGGGCATTCGCTGTCGCCACCCGAAATGTGAAGAAGCCATAGCATGGGTCCTGTAATTCCTCTGCGCTTCCATAAAGATAAGAAGTGTCAGCTACTGCCTTGAGCATCCCGTGCGCCAGTTGGTCGCCTTGGCGATCCATCATCGTGACTTGCCCGTTGCTTGCCACGGTGAGCGTCGCGTTGCCCAGGCTCGGAGTACCAGTCTCTACATTTCCCGCTCCAGTGCTTGCGTTTTCTTTCTGGTAATAAATGGCCTTGTAAGTTCCTGCCACGCTCGGGTCGAAGGCCTTGCTGGCAGCTTTTTTCAAACCTAAAATCGCGCCGTTCTGCGTGTCCACGGCGAAGACTCCGTTGGCTGTGCCAAATGCATAGTCGTATCCGCTGCCGTCGGGATCCGGAACCTTGAGAAATGTCCCCGAAGAATCTTCCTGAGCTTTGCTCAAATCAACCGTGCCGGTATTGAACGGACCGCTGCCTTGATTATTTTGATTTCCTTGGTTACCCGAATACGATCCGTAGGGCCAGAATGAAGATATTGCTCCTGCGCCCTGCGCATTCACGCTGATGGAGCCTGCTTCCAGTCCACCAGCGGCGGTGCGGAATTGCATCGTGTTGTAGGCTTGTCCCTCAAATGTGGCCAGCGAAATGGGCCCGCTTTCGACGGCCGTGACCAGCGACGGCGCATCGGCGTTGGGGCCAGTCTTCGTCGCCTGAATAAGCAGCATGTAATTCGGGACTTCGTATGCGCCTTGCAGGTTCCCGCTGGGGTCGTTCACGGTGTAAGTGCCATCGGCATTCACAGTGTAAGTTGCTGTGCCACTGGTGTTATTCGATATGTCGTTGTAGGTGATCGTCTGCACATCGGAATCCACTCGAATGCTAAGAAAATCGCCCACCGACGCTGTGCCATGGTACTGGCGGGATGCGGTTACCGCCGGCGCCGCAGCCGGCGGCGCGGAACTGCAGCCACTTAGGAAGAAAACTGTGATGAAAAGTTTCAGCCGGATTGCCAACAACAGCGGAGCGGTGCGGATGCGCATTAGAAAGCTCCCATGTCCGCGTCAGAAAACGCGTCAAGGATGCAAATCGGCAAAGAGCATTTAGCGCATTAGTGCGCCAAGCTGGCCCAGTTCTAGGGCTCGGCGATTAAGGGCTAGACTTGCAATTCGGTGCTCGCGTAGATATGCTTGCCCGGTTGATTCGTTAGTCCCGCAAGACGATTTTCTCCTGAGGTTCTGTTATGAAGGGCATCCCTTGTTGCACTCGCTTTGTCGTCCCAATGCTTGGCACTCTTTTGTTTGCTTGCGCCGCCTTCGGCGCAACTAACGAGGCCGTTCTCTACAGTTTTCAGGGCGGCGCGGATGGCTTTAACCCAGAGTCCGGCTTGGTCGCCGATGCATCAGGCAATCTCTACGGGTCAACCAATGGCCAGAACGGCTCAAATCGCGGAACGGTTTTCGAATTGGCAGCTCCCTCGCAGGTTGACGGTAAATGGACTGAAACCGTTCTCTATGACTTCGGCGGCATCAACGACGGAAGCCAACCAATCGGGAACTTGATATTCGATGCCAACGGAAATCTCTACGGAGTAACGCAATCGGGCGGTACACAGAATTCCGGGACTGTCTATGAATTGAGTCCGCCCTCTCAACCCGGTGGCCTGTGGACGGAAACAGTGCTCTACAATTTTCTTGGAAAATCCGACGGCGCTGGGCCTTCGGCTGGCTTGGTATTCGATGCCCTCGGCAACCTTTATGGCACCACATTCGGGGGAGGAACCTCCTCTTGCGACTGTGGCACGGTTTATGAATTGAGCCCGCCGCAGCAGTCCGGCAACTCCTGGACCAAAATCACGCTTCACACATTCAGCGGCTCGCTGCCTCGCGGAACTGACGGCGCGCAGCCGAACTCTTCGTTGATCATCGATTCGCGAGGAGACCTCTTCGGCACAACCGAATCCGGCGGAAGCGCGGCCAACATCGGCACCTTCTTCGTGCTTCGCCAATCCGATGGCGCTTGGCACGAAAACGTGCTCTATGCGTTTTCAAGTGCGTTTGGTGGAAACCCGAACGGCGGCCTAGTCGTTTATCACGGAAACTTTTACGGCACCGACAGCAATTATGGCGGCCACCAATTCGGAACCATTTTCGAAATCTCGCCCCCCTCGGGCGGAAGAAATTGGAGCGTAACCGCTCTCTACTCGTTTGCCGGCGGCAACGACGCCGATCCCTTTGGCCCGATGGCAGTCGATTCTGCGGGAAATTTATATGGAACCGCTCTTGGAGATCGCCAACATCAGGATTATGGTTCTGTCTTCAAGTTGTCCCCTGGGCCGGGAGGCTCATGGACCGAAACGACTGTCTATAACTTCAAAGGCGATCCCGATGGCCAATATCCCTATAGCGGCTTGATTTTCGGAAAAGCCGGAGCACTCTATGGAACAACACAATACGGTGGCGCTTCAAACTACGGTGCAGTATTTGGCATATTGCCTTAGGAGCCGCGGCTTACCAGCGCAGCCCTGGCTCGCTGTTCAGTCGTCATGCTCGAGGCTGCAATTTTGGCCCGCAGGCGAAATCCCGGGCGAAGTCGAGGTGCCTCGGTCTTAGACACTTAAGAGTTGATGTCTGGTGCCGGGAACAGGACTTGAACCTGCACGCCTTTAGGGCACTGGATCCTAAGTCCAGCGCGTCTGCCAATTCCGCCATCCCGGCCTTCATCAATCATATCGCAGGAGCTTATTGCCCCGGCACGATCGGCGGACGAATCACCTAGCTCTCCCGAATCCCACGCCCATCGGCGATTTCGGCGCCCGTACATGCCCAACCCTAGGGTCAATAGTCTCTATCGCGCCGCGTCGCGATTGCGATATTATCGCTCGGTGTTTCGCAGCCCGGCTTTTATGCCGCTGCCTTCGGCCATCACTATGCGTAAATCCATCTCTTCAATACTTTCCCGGACGAGCCAAATTTGCTTCGCCCTCGCAGTCGTGTTCGCAGTCATGCCCACGGCCTCTGCCCAGACTTTCACCTCTCTGGTCAACTTCGACAAGACGCACGGCGAAGAGCCCATCGCCGCCGTCCAGCAAAGCACGGACGGCAACTTCTACGGCGTGACCGTCGCCGGCGGTACGTACAATTCTGACTGCGCGGGAACTTGCGGCACTGCGTTTCAAATGACTCCTGCTGGTACTCTGACCACTCTTTACGATTTCTGCCAGCAGGCCGATTGCGCCGATGGCTTTGAGCCTCTGGCCGGTCTCATGCTCGCCTCCGATGGCAACTTGTACGGAACCACCGCCCAAGGCGGACTTGCCGTCAGCAATGCGGGCACGATCTTTCGGATTGCACCCAACGGTTCCCTCTCGCCCAATTTCTATAACTTAGCCGCTCCCAGTCTTCCTTCGACCACCCTCGTTCCTTATATCGACGGCAATCTCTATGGAACAACCCTTCTCGGCGGAGCCGACGGTCTTGGCAGCACGTTTAAGATCTCCACGTCCGGAGCATTCCATAATCTTTCCAGTTTCGATGAAGTAAACGGCGAATCTCCCAGCAGCCTCGTTCTCGCCCGCGACGGCAATTTCTACGGCACCACCACCGCCGGAGGCTTCGGCAACGGATGCAACCGCACCGGTTGCGGTACCTTCTTTCGCCTTACGCCCACCGGCGCAATCACCGTTTTGTACAACTTCTGCTCCGGCAAATGCCGCGACGGATCGGCGCCCACGAGCCTCATCCAGGCAAGCAATGGCTATCTTTACGGTGTGACCACGGGAGGCGGTCATTCACTCGCCGACGGAACGCTGTTCCAGCTTTCTCTCGACGGCGGCCTCACCACCCTTTACCGTTTCTGCTCGCAGAGCAATTGCACGGACGGCTTGGCGCCGCAATCGCTGATCGAAGGCAGCGACGGCAATCTCTACGGCGCGACCGCCGGCGGCGGTGACCTCAACTGCAATCCCGGCCCCGGCGCGGGCTGCGGCACAATTTTCGAACTCGCGCACACGGGAGCGTTCAGCACGCTGCATACATTCGAGTCCGCGGATGGTTCCTATCCCTACGGCCTGAGTCAGGGAACCAACGGAAAGTTCTACGGCGTCACCAGCAACGGAGGCTCCAACTCTGCTTGTGACCTCGGTTGCGGCACCATCTACAGCTTTGACGCCGGACTCGCGCCGTTCACCAGCTTCGTCTTCCCCGCCGGCAAACCCGGACAAACCATCGGCCTTCTGGGCCAAGGCTTCACCGGGACATCCGCCGTTTCCTTCAATGGAACGCCTGCCAATTTCACCGTCGTCTCTGACACGTTCCTTCAAGCCACAGTTCCAGCAGGCGTAAAATCTGGATACGTCTCGGTCACCACTCCCGGCGGCACATTGCGAAGCAACGTCGCATTTGTGGTCATCCCATAAGACCGAGGACAAAAGAGACACCCCCTCGTGATCCTTCGTGTCCTTGGTGGTAAATCTCGTGGCATCTTTCCGGGTCGCCGCATCTATGAGAGAACTTGAAAGTTGCTAAACTACTTTCATGTCCATGCCAACCCAACCCAACGTCAAGCTCGTAAACCGTTCTGATTACCGCGAAACCTATGCCAACAGCGTGCAGGTCCGCGTGAATGTCTGGGATTTTTTTCTCAACTTCGGCACCATGCAACCCACCAGCGAGACGCAAGTGGAAATCCACAATTTTCAGGGCATTTACCTCAGCCCGCAGCAGGCTAAAGCCCTGTCCGCCGTCTTGAATCAGAACGTCTCCAACTACGAAAGCGCCTTCGGCGAAATCAAGCTTGACCCGCGCATGACGCCCTCCGGCCCGGTACACTAACCGGCAGTGACGCAGCCTCATCCCGAATCTACCGCCGCTACCTCTCTGCGCGTTTTTACTTTTGCATTCTTGGCGCTGCTGGCTTTGCACTTCCCGCTCTTGCGCCTTCCCTACTTTTGGGACGAAGCCGGCTACTACGTTCCCGCCGCGCGTGATCTCCTTCTCACCGGATCGTTCATTCCCTACACCACACCTTCGAATGCGCACCCACCGCTGGTGATGGCCTGGCTCGCGCTGTGGTGGAAAATCTTCGGTTACGCGCCCGTCGTCACCCGCACTGCGATGCTTGGCATTTCGGCTTTCGCCCTCACGGGATTGTTTCGCCTAGCTCGCCGCATCGCGAACATCCACGTTGCCATCGCGTCGGTCATTTGCACCGCGCTCTATCCCGTATTTTTCGCG
>Ga0187847_10001380_pt1 | contig 22020 bp, 18 predicted proteins | sample June2016WEW_4_10_FD_132458 | JGI IMG/M metagenome (GOLD analysis project Ga0187847, IMG submission 132458) | Peatland microbial communities from SPRUCE experiment site at the Marcell Experimental Forest, Minnesota, USA - June2016WEW_4_10 | ecosystem: Environmental > Terrestrial > Soil >...
CAGACGCTGAAGCTCCTTCTGCAGACCTTGCAGGACAACTGCCACCGTATTGATGGCCTGCTTCATCTTCTCGTGATCGCCTTTGTAGGTCTGGGAGATCAATTCGTCGATCTTGCCGTTGGAGACCTGGGCGAGGATGCGATTGCCTTCGCCGATGGGCAGAAGAATCGCATCGAGCATGGTATTGACGCCGCGGACGATTTCAGCGTACGCGCCCTGGAACTGCTCCGGCTTGCCGCGATCGGAAAGCTGGCCTTCACGCGAGGCTTCGGTCAGGCGCCCCATCTCTTTTTCGAGAGCCTGAACGACAACCGCGACGTTGTTGACTGCGACCTTCATTTTCTCGTGGTCGCCATGGTAGGACTGGGTGATCAACTCGTCGATCTTGCCGTTGGAGATCTGCGCGAGAACGCGGTTGCCTTCGCCTATAGGCAGGAGAATGGCGTCCAGCATCTCATTGACGCCCTGAACTATTTCGCGCTGCACGCCGTTGAACAACGTTGCCTTGCCGCGCTCGGAGAGGCGACCTTCCTTCGAGGCATCCACCAGGCGCATGATCTCGTCAAGGACGAGCGTCGAATCGTCTTCGGCCAATTGCGGCTTACCGTTCGTCCGGTTGTGGTTCGCATGTCCGTTTGTCCCATGACCATTTCCATTGCCGGCGCCATGCGACTTCCGGCTTTCACTCACCAATGTAGTTGGCATTGAATCCGCCCCTCCGTCTTGCCTGAGTGCTTTCTCGGCTGATTTCCCAATTCCTTGACCCGGTCATCCATTCCTTGTGGCTCCGGGGCGGGAGAAGCACGAGACTCAGCTGGTTGAATCGTTAATTGACAGGTGTTGGCGTTCGATCCAACACCGACGAAGTCCTAGAAGAAGTTTTTGCGCATGGTGAGGCAGGATGGCCGCGCGGACCGTGCGTGACCGAGCGCAGCGCATCCTGCGCTAGGCGCTGAGGATCCAGAATCAGCGCTACCGTTCCATTGCCAAGAATGGTGGCGCCTGATACTGCCTGGACGTGCCTGTAGAAACGCCCAAGATTCTTGATTACTGTCTGGCAGTTCCCCAGCACCTGGTCCACCACAAAGCCGAAGCGGCCTTCCTCCGTTTCGACCACCATGATCTGCTCAATTGCGGGACGCTCGGTGCGGATGTTGAAGTGCTCTCGCAGGCGAATGTAGGGGATGAGTTCATCGCGCACGTTGGCGACGTGCTTGCCGTTGGCACGCTCGATATCCGCGCGGGTCAGTTCGATGCACTCCAGGGTGTTGGCGAGAGGCAGAACAAAACAGGCATCTCCGATGCTCACCAGCAGCCCATCGATGATGGCCAGGGTGAGCGGCAGGCGAAGCGTCACGGAGGTTCCCAGGCCGGGCTTGCTGACGACGTCGATTGTGCCGCGCAAACTGTCGACCCTTTGTCTGACAACATCCATGCCAACCCCTCGGCCGGAGACATCCGTCACCTGCTTGGCAGTTGAAAAGCCTGGCTGAAAGATCAGTGCGAAGATTTCAGCCTCAGTAAGTTCGGCGTCAGCGGCCACCACGCCTTTTTCAATGGCGCGGTTGCGCACCGCCTGCGCGTCGATGCCAGCGCCGTCGTCGGAGACGGCTATCAGGACGCTGGCCCCCGAGTGCCGGGCAGAAAGATGAATAGTTGCGACGGCGGGCTTGCCCTGGGAAGCGCGGACATCTGCCGGCTCGATGCCGTGATCGATACTGTTGCGGATCAAGTGCATCAGCGGATCGCCCAGCTGGTCGATGACCGTCTTATCGAGTTCCGTATCGGCACCCTCCATGGTGAGCTCGACATCTTTGCCCAGATCGCGCGCCAAGTCATGCACCAGGCGACGGAATTTCTCGAAGGTGGCCCGGATTGGCAACATGCGGATGTTCATCGAGTTCTCGCGCAGGGCCGAGGTCAACCTTTCGATTTCTTCCGAGACCTCGGCGAACTCCGGATCGTCGCGCCGGGCGGCAATCTCGCTCAGACGGGCTTGCACCGTGACCAGTTCGCCGACCAGGTCGACGAATTGGTCCAGTTTGGCGGCAGGCACGCGAAGGCTGGACACGTTGTCGGGCTTGTCATAGCTGCGGCGACCCGTGGGCTGGGAGCGCTGGTCTTCGAGAGCCCTGGCAGTGACCTCAGCAGCGCACATCGGCGACGGTTCGATGGTCAGTTCGCAACCGTCCTCGACGAAGATGAAAACGTCGCGGATGGCATCGGCGTCGGACGCGGTGGTCAGCACCATCTCCCAGGCCACGTAGCAGCGCTCCGGGTCCTGTTCGCCGAGCGGGGGAACGGCCGCCATGCTTGCCCTTACGGAAAGGCTTCCCAACTGACGCAACTCCTGCAACAACAAAAAGGGATTGGCGCCGTTGCGCATCATGTCGGCACCGGGAGCGAAGTGTATATGCCAGTCGCGCAGCGGACCCACGCCAAGTACAGGCACGGGGGGGTGGGGTACGGCTTTTTCGCGCGTGGGCTTCTCCGGCGATATGCCTGCAAGCTGCCGAACCTTAGAGAGAATCTCCGCACAGGCGGCGGGGTCGGCCGGCGCCACCCCGGCACCGTCTTCGAGCATGGCCCGAATCTGATCGAGAGCAGAAAGCGTCAGGTCAATCAATTCCGAGTTGACCTGGAGCCGTCCGTTGCGCACCTCGTCGAAGGCGTTCTCGAGGTTATGAGTGAACGCGGCCAGATCTTCAAAGCCAAACATGGCACCGGAGCCCTTGATGGTGTGCAGTCCACGGAAGATCCTGCCCACGAGTTCGAGGTCGACGGGGTTCTCGTTCAGCTCCAGTAAAGCCGACTCGAGATCCACGAGGATCTCGCGCGCTTCCTCGCGAAAGCTCTGTTTGAACTGGTCGCTATTGCTTACGGCTGACATGGTCATGTCCCGGTCGCCAAGCTTTCAATTTCGATTGCCGCGAAGTCTTCAAATCCGGCCTGAAGCAGCGTCGAGGCGAGCGGCTCCGACACCGGCCCCGTGACAGCAAACTCCACGGCCGAAGCGCTTGCCGCACGCCGTGCCGCCCAGATCAACTGCACCGCGGTCACATCGAGATCAGTTGCGGACCCGAGCGAGACCTGCACTTCCTTGCTGGACCCGAGAGCGTGAACCAGCAGGCCCTGCAGCTCAGCCGCACATCCGATGTCGATCTCGCCTTCGAGGCTAATTTTGCTCAAGCTGTCTGAGCTTTCAAGAGTCAGCGGCACACCGAACTCCTTCGTTTCCGCGATGGATTCTGCGAATACGCGTGCGGCCCTTGCCGCAGTCGCGGTATTGCCTGCAAGAAGCGCGCGGAGCTGCGTGTCAGCGGCGGCTTTTCTGCGGCATACTCAACTTCATCGACTGAGAAGCTGCAATTGTTAGACCGTTCGGATCCGGAACATTCTTGGAAATCTCATAGGGTATCTGGCCGGTCCATATTTCCCATCCAGGAAAACGTGCGGACTGTGGCGTAGTACGGTCTTTTCTATCTCTAGTTTTATTAGCGGTTTGTCTTCTTTGATTGAGAGTGGCTCAGGACTGGATGTGGGCGGGAGGAACCTGAGCCGCTCATGGAACGTTTTGGGGGCTTGTTTTACTTGCCGCTGTCTCACTTGCCGCTATGCTGTTTGAGGAACGCGATCAAGTCCTGGCGCTCCTGTGGCTTCGAGATCAAGAAGTCCATTTCGTTTCCGGGGATAAATGCGTCGGGGTCAGTGAGCCATTTGTCGAGTGTGGTTTGATCCCACACCAAGTTTGCCTTCTTCAACGCCGGGGAGTATGCGAAGTCTGCGACCGATCCCACGGCGCGTCCATACACCCCCTGCAATCTAGGTCCCTCATGATTCGCAGTCAGCGCATGGCAACCAACACAGCGCTTCTCGAAGATTGCCGCTCCTCGTGATGGATCTCCCTCGCTGCCTGGAGTGTTCGCCTGGCCAGATGACGAGCCCTCGGATCCATGGGCCCAGGCGGCCAACGTCCGCAGGTCGCCCTCGGTGACGAGACTGTCTCGATGAATGAGCAGGTACTGAGCGGGCGGCATCTTGGTCTCCCTGGTCTCCTGGACGATTTTTGCAGCGAGAGTCTGCTGCTGATCGGGGGAATAGGCGCTCCAATGAGTCAGGTTCATTGCCTTCCGGCCTTGGTTTATGTCGTGCTCCATTAACCACGATGCAGGCGCCATTCGTCCATAGAAGTGCAACCGCGTCTCAAGAGAATGACAATCAGCACATTTGGCCGAGAGAATTGCGCGCACCTCGGCGGGAACGGATGAGCCCGCCATGATTGGGTCTTCCGCGCCCGTAGTTCTAAAGAGGCCCGCATCTCCAAAAGGGTGGATGCGGGCCAGCGCGAATGAAGCTGCAAGGGCAATCGCGCAAAAGAGTGCTGTTGTTCGGGCCCAGATCACACCATCTCCTCGAGCGATGAATCCACGATGGCCAGGTGACTGTGTTTGGCAATGTACTTGACGTCAGTAATGCCCAGCACGCTTTTCAATTTTCCGGCCGGAACGACCATGGGGCCGGCGTGCGGCGCGGATCCCGGTGCTGGTTGGGGGAAAGCTGTCGATGTGGCCGTGTGAAACGAGACGTTGCCTTCCACCTTTTGCACGACCTGGTGAATGTGCCCATTCAGCACGGTGACTGAGCCAAAGCGCTTCAGGTATGCGAGTGCCTCGGCAGCGTCCGGTGTTCCCCAGCCCCACTCCGGATAAACCATCCACAGTGGAATATGGGCGAAGATCACGATTGGCGTGGAAGGCGAAAGAGATGCGAGGTCTGACTTGAACCAGCTGAGCTGATCGTCGCCCATTTTCCCCATGGCGTCGACCTGCTGGCAGTTATTGAGGCCGACGAAATGCACGCCTTTGTGCGTGAAGCTATACCAGCCTCGGCCTTGCGCATTCTTTCCGAAGCGCTCGTGATACATTGCTCCGTCATCAGTTGCGATATCGTGCTCTCCGGGAACATAGAATATCTCGCCTACCTTGGCGGCCTTGATGAGTTGTTCCGCAGTATCGAACTCGCCCGGCTTGGATGAGTGTGTAATATCGCCGGTATGAAGTAAGAGATCAGGAGGCGCCGGCAGTGCATTAATCTTGTCAAGCGCAATTTTCAACGTTCCGGTGACATCCTGGTTTGCGGCCTTATTGAAACCGATGTGGCTGTCACTTATCTGGACAAAGCTAAAGCCAGAGCTCGATTTTGAATGGTCCGGTGCTCCGCCGCTATTCTTACCCGTAGCGGCAAAGAGTTTAGACGTGGGAACTCCCCCCGCCATTGTCCAAAGCAGCCCCGTACCGGCCCATGCCATGCAGCTCAGAAAGTTTCGCCGGTCGATTCCGTCATTTGCAGCGGGACTTGGTTGGGATGATTCAAAATTCTTTGTAGACGGCAACTGCTGATCCGCAGGGGCGGGGCTATCGATATCTTTCATGAAGATCCTCCACGGATGGAAACCGGGCACCTTTCGGTTTATTCCCTTAACGAGGGAATAATTCGTCGTTACACCAGTTCACATCTTTGGAGGGAACAAGATATAGTTTGTCTCGATGACTCTGTTGCCTTGGAAGCGAGCGAATCGGGAGAGCGGCTCTCATCCGTCAGCATTTGAGGAGCTTGCTTTGCCGCTGCTTCCATCGCTGTACAACATCGCCTTCTGGCTTTGCCGCCACGCAACGGACGCAGAGGATCTTGTGCAGGAGACATTCCTGAAGGCACTTCGCGGATTCGGCACGTTCGAGACGGGAACTAACTTCAAGGCATGGATTTTTCGAATTTTAAGAAACACATATCTTACTTCTAAGAGTGGCTTGGCGGCCAAGCGAACTGTTGCATTGGAGGATGAGTTGAACGAGAGCGGCGAGTCGGGCCCCAGTCAATATCCTGAAGCTGCGGTCGACTGGCAGACTCCAGAGATGAACCTGATTCAGTTGGCAGATCAGGCTGCCCTTCAGGAAGCGATGGAGAAGCTGCCGGCGCCACTTCTGGAGGTCATTCTTCTGTGTGACGTAGAAGGGATGAAATATAAAGAGATTGCGATGGTTCTGGGAATTCCAATCGGCACGGTGATGTCACGCATTGCGCGAGCTCGTGCAAGCATTCGGCGAGCGCTCAAGGGCGAATGGGAACCATCCAGGGAGATTCGTCTATGACTGATCATCTCTCTGCGACCACCCTGAGCGCGCTGGCCGACGGCGAACTTGCCGCGGAGCAACTCGAGACAACGAATCAACATCTCGCTGAGTGCCCTTCGTGCACATCAAATGCTCTGCAATCTAGTCTTCTCAAGTCCGCGATGGGAAAGACAGGGCAGCGCTTTGCGCCAACGCATGAATTTCAGGCTCGTGTCGCGCGTCAGATCAAAGGCGGGTTGCCACTTCAGGAGGTATCGCGCCTCGTTGATTCCCGTTCATCCAACCGTGGATCATTACTTTATAGCTGGACGGCCGCGGCAGCTGTGTTGTTTGTGTCCATAGGGATCATCCTTGTGCAGCACAACTGGAACCGGTCCGCGACGGCTTCGGTTGAGTTTGCAGCGCTTGCCACCGAAGCCTGCGACCAACACATCGCTACTCTCGCGTCAAATGCATCGCCGGAAGTAATTTCTTCAGACCGTCACACAGTGAAGCCCTGGTTTCAGGGGAAGCTGCCATTCAGCTTTAATCTTCCAGACAATCTTCCCAACGGCACAATCCTTGATGGGGCGAATCTGACTTATATTCACGGGCTTCCGGCGGCTCAATTGCTCTACAGCATCGGAAAGCACCGCGTGTCTGTCTATCTGGAGCAAGCGACAGGTGACGGCCTGCCCAGGAACAGCAAGTCCAGCGATCTCTCTATTGATCACTCGGGATTCCACGTGTTCAGTTTCAAGACCAGCGACTTGGATGGAATCGCCGTAAGCGATGTGGATCCTGCGCGGCTGTCCGATTTGGCCACCATGATTGCTCGTGCGCAGAACTAAGTAGTCTGTGCAACTGCGTCGCTCCGATAGCTCGGGGGATGCGCATGCAGCATTTGCAGGATGGGCTCACGCTTTGGAAATCAGCTCATAATTCTGCGCTTGGATCTTACCATGCAGCGATGCCATCTCGACGGCAGCGCATGCGGCTTCAAACCCCTTATTGCCGGACTTGAGCCCGGCTCGGTCGAGCGCCTGTTCAAGAGTTTCGCAGGTGAGGACTCCGAAGGCGCAGGATTCCAGTTTCCTGCTGGGATTGGGCTATACCCCGCGCGACTTCGTTATAAATGGCCTCGTAGTGGACGGTCTCACCACGGAGCAGTACGCCCAAGGTGATGACTGCGTAGAAGCTTCCAGTTTCAGCCAGCTTTCGCGCCGCAGAAGGAATCTCCCAAGCGCCGGGAACGCGAAGAATCTCGACGTCTGTCTCGTTTGCACCACTGCGAAACAGAGCATCCAGAGAACCCTGCAGGAGCCGATCGGTGATGACGGCGTTCCACCGGGCCGCCACAATGGCGAAGCGCATGGCCTTCGCCGAGAGATCGCCTTCGAGGGCGAGGGGCTTTCCTTTAAGCTGGTCACACCGCTCCCAAAAGGTGATGGAGAAGCCAGGCACTGGCGTGGCCGTGAAAATTCGTGAGCCCCAACTGGTTTCGGCGATCTCGGTCAGAACCGTTGTCGAGTTGACAAGATTGGCCTCCAGCCACAAATCAGCAGTTTGCCGAATGGAGTCGAGGCTGGTTACATCGATATTGAATTCGGCACAGAACTGCTCCATTCGACGCGAGCGACCTGTGTGGGCGGATTCCGCCGCCTGCACGATTTCGAAATTGCCGACGGGCGCGGCGAATCGGCTGCCTTGTCTTAATGACTCATCCCGGTATTTGCCAGGTTCCAATCCGAGCGCTGCAAAAAAGCTGGTAAGGCGTTCGAACTGCGCTGAGTCACTGAGGTGGCGAGTTAGTGTAATGCCTTAGATCATAGTGAATTGCTATTCTCAGGAGTCATCTTTCGGGAAGAAACTGCAGTCATTGCAATGCGTCTGCGGTCCGACGGATTCTTCGGTGGCAAATCTCATTGATGGGCTCGGTGCTTCGGGTCTGAGAAACCAATTTCGATTCTGAAAAACGTGGCCTACGTGAAATAGCCCGCTCTCGCAAGTGAAACTGTCGAAAGAACTACGCGCAAGCGACAAATAGCCTGTTCCGGTGCACTAACTCTTCATCAAGCGAGTCGAATGCGGATGTCTTAGAGACAGGGAGGGGGATGTGCTCTACAATTTTGACGCCATAGTCTTCCAACGCAGCTACGCGAGGGGGATGGTTTGTGATGAGCCGGATGCGGTTAAGATTAAGATCAAGCAAGATCTGAGCTCCGATGCTAATTTCGCGCTGCGTGTTCCTCTGATGTTCTAGGTTCGCGAGATCCGTTTCTTCGCTGTGAAATCTCAATGCATCGGCGCCGTTAATCTTTTCAAACGCAAATCCAAGCGAGTTCTGATGCAAATAGATCACGGCTCCGACACCCTCTTCGGCAATCCGCTTCAACGAGGAACGAATATTTGAAGAGCATTCACACGTCGAAGCGTGAAACACATCGCCCGCAAGACAGTGAGTATGCATTCGAACGAGGATGGGCTTATCCTCGCAGCCGACATCGCCGTGCACGAGAGCGACGTGCGACTCCCGATCGAGATCGGAGCCGTAAGCGATGACTGAGAACTCGCCAAAACTGGTTGACAGCACGGCCGTGCCTTTGCGATGAATATGGCGCTCATGAGCCCTGCGATAACGGATTAGTTCCGCCACCGTTATCATTTTCAGTCCATGCTCCTTGCAGAATTCGATAAGGTCTGGTACGCGTGCCATGGTGCCATCGTCCTTCATGATTTCGCAAATCACGCCTGAAGGCGACAGGCCAGCCAGACGCGCCAAGTCCACAGATGCTTCAGTCTGTCCGGCGCGTACAAGAACTCCGCCGCTCTGTGCCCGCAGGGGAAACACATGGCCGGGGCGCCCTAACTCGGAGGGATGAGTAGCAGGATCGATTGCGCATAGGATTGTTTGAGCGCGATCATAGGCGGAGATCCCTGTCGTGACTCCACGAACCAGAGCATCGATCGACTCAGTAAACGCAGTGCCAAATCGCGCCGTGTTTTGGGTAGTCATTGGTTGCAATTGAAGGTGATCGAGGCGCTCCGGCGTCATGGCAAGACAAATCAGACCGCGGCCGTATTTGGCCATGAAGTTCACGGCCTCCGGCGTAATCTTCTCTGCCGCCATGGTGAGGTCTCCCTCATTCTCACGATCTTCGTCGTCGACCACGACGACCATGCGTCCTGCCCGGATGTCTTCGACGGCGGTCTGCACATCCGTGAAAGGAGAAGCTGTATTCATTGGGTCAACCTCATCTCTTACTGTTGGGAACTCAACCGGCTGATGATCCGTCTCTCGGTACTTAAAGCGGCGCCTGATCCTGACTTGAAGCGTCTTCACTGGATTCCTTTTTATTTGGCAGTGGGCAATCTCAAGTCCATTTCGAGGTGAATTGTGAAGTCCCTTCAGAGTCGATTCGCAATTGGCTAGTCGGTGCATATGGAAGGGGTCATCAATTTCCACGTTCGCGATGTGCGATACATGCCCCGCGCCCGCCATTTAATAGCGGTCATTCCAGAGCCCTGTGAGCGTGACGGACATGATTGGAGCGTCCTTCACTATTGGCAATGTAGTACTCCGCTTATGCGAAGTTGTCAGAGCACTGTCATCGGATTGTCACAAGGTCGCGAGTCCACTATTCCCTTTTGTTTGTGACATGACGAAGGAGAGATATGTCGGGAGCGAGAAGCTGCAGTTATTCGTTCCGTTTTTTTACCCTGACCGGTCGAACACTTGCATTGTGAAACCATTGGCAACGAACGAGCCGAGTCCGACAACTACCCGAGTTGCCCGACATATTCAACATCGTCGGGCTGCCACAATCAATAGGTTGATTGTGGTTCAGGAGTGTAAGGGTTGCCAAACTTGTTGGTGTGGTTCATGGTCCCGGTCCGGGGAAGAGGGACCGCTATTTGCCCGAAGTCAACCGCTAGAGGAGGGAAATGTACGCGGCGCTCCTCGTGTTCGAGGAGCGACTGCGGTACTCCTTCAATCCAAATATGCAGGTTGTAGTCGCCAGGCGGAATGTTGCGTAGGACGAATGCGTCGCTTGTGTCGGCGACGGCATAAAGAGGAGTTGAAAGGGCAAGCACAACAGCGCTCATCTCCGGATGAATATTGCAGAAGATATAGGAGACGCCTTCACGAGAAAAGGTCACTGATTTGGTGGAGCCAGCCTCATAGAGTCCGAGATCGAAGCGCTTCCCTTCGAAGAGAGAGAAGACGTTGTGGAAGAACGGATCGGCATTGGGAAACTGGATGACGGAGCCAACAGGGATTACCTGAAGGTGGGGGACGAATGTCCGGTTCTTCTGCAGCAACGTGTAGTGGCCTTGAGGCGAGAAGCGAAGAGCCGGAGCTCCCGATAAGGGCTCCAGCCAAATAACTGCCGGCACTGGGCGAGGCTTTCCCGGCTCCGAGGAAATGATGTGCAGGCGCAATTCAGCAGAGTCACTGTTTGAGGGATGGTCCTGCGGGCTCATTACCTTCGATGTTAGGACGACGAGAGCACAAAGCAGCCATTTGCCGATTTTTGCTTGTCTCATCAAAATTTGAGTCCCGCCCCGAGACCGATCACATTGCTCGCCGTCGAGGGGCTCAGAACTGGAGAGCTTTCGAGGTGCCGATACTCCAGCGAGAGCTGCAAATACGCACTCGGGCTGAAAATCACGTTGCCAGTGTAGGTTCGATTTCGCGAAAAATTCTGGTACAACGGACCGCCGGCAACGCTGTAGCGTCGCAATTCGCCGGCGAATGCGTTGTCGATTCCGAACGCTCCGTTTAGTTCTACGAGTTGGTTGATCTTTTCCTTCAGCTGCGCCCATCCGCCAATGTCATCCAGCGGATGCGCATAGTAATTCCCAGTATCGGGATCTTGATAGTATGTGAAATCCTTGAACGCGCCAGCTCCAAGGCCACCCAGAGACTGTCCACGATAGAAACTGCCAGTTAGTTCCATGCGGGCTGGGAATAGAAGCCGAGCGTCTGCCGTTCCTGCCCAGGCATCGATTCTACGACCCATTGTAGTGAGGTGGGGAGCGAAGTATCCCCCTAGGCCAAAATGATCGCCATTCCCATCGTTCGACTTGGGTCCAAGAATAGCTACATGCGCTTCGACACCGGGCCAGCGGCTCTGCTCCGCTCCGCTGGGGGAAACTCCCGGGGTCGCTCCGGCGGTGGTGGGTAGAGACAGCAGAGCATCGCCAACGTCAATGAGGGCCGCTTGCAACTGAAGACTACTCGAAGGAGATACCGGAATCTCCTGGGTCACCCCTGCCTGAGGGTTCCAGGTCCACAGGTTGCCAGACCACGCGAGAGCCGGAAATGCCACGGCCGTGAGTGACGTCGGCGTATCGGGATTGAGGATGGAACGATCGAGCGAGAAATAGGCTTCCGTATGATCCCATTGCAACCCCGCGTGAGCGGTACGAAGGCGCAGCAGAGTTGCACTGGGGGAATAGGTTCCGGAGTAAGTGCCCGGGGTCAAACTCGACTGCGGCACACCGTCGAAGTCCACACGAAGGTCTGCATAACTGCTGGCGCCGAGCAGATGTGGACCTCGTGCGTCGAATCCCAGCACTGTCTGCTTTACAGCAGCTCCAGTGCTTCCGGGGCCGGAAATCGCCAATGTCGGTGTGGCCGGCATATCTACCGCTTGGGTATTGACAAAACCATTGAATAGAAGAAGGCCGGTTATCTTCACCGGATACTTAGACGCGCTTTCTACCTTTGTCTGCTCTTGAGTCGCAATTTGAGCCTCTTGCATGGCTTGTCTGTCGCGAATATCTTGCAGCGCGGAGGAGGTATCTACAGGCTGCGTTGTAGAAGACGACGTAGAACCAGGAGAGACTGGAACGGTCTGGTTCGATGTGCCTTCAGCTATCTGCTGTTGCAATGCCTTCAACTGCTTCTGCATCTCGACGATTTGGCGCTGGGATTGTTCCAGCTGAGCTTCCGTAGTGGCAATAGCGTCCGTCAGTTTCTGAATTCTCTCGGAGAGGCCACCCTGATTCATATTCTGAGCAATCAGGATGTCTGCACAAGCCCCGAGAATTATGAACAGAATGGGATAGGTTCGCCACTTACTATAGAGGCTGACACGAAAGCGTTGATTTCGCCCGAATCTGTTCATCCTCATTTCAGTTCACCTGTTATAGCGGGATTCATCGACTCGGCTGTTTCATCGTGGGGCCGAAGGTCGCGCGCCACTTTCATCTGAAAGATCGTTTCGCCTGGCCGGCTGCTGAGGAGAGTGACTTCACCTCCATGCTCGGACGCTATGCAATCGGCGAGGGTTAAACCTAGACCGGTGCCTTTTTGTTTCCCTTCGCTGACGAAAGGTTCGAAGAGGCTCTTGAGAATCTTTTCCGGAACGCCAGCGCCATTGTCGATCACATTCACGACAATCTGTCGCTCTCGAATTTCTATAGCTACTAGGACGCGGGGTGCAGTCGCAGTAGTGCGAACGGACTGGCAGGCGTTAAGAAGCAGGTTGAATATTGCGCGCTCAATCTGCTTCTCATCGACGACGACCCCTGTTTCAGCAGGATCGCTGCATCGAGTTTCTATTCGGACCCCATCCGCATCAGGGTGCGTACGAACCAGCGTTGTTGCCCGTTCCAGCAATGTTGCCATCAACTCCGGCGATCTTCTAATACTGGCACCGGTGCGGCTGAAGATCAGGAGCGACTCAATCATGTCTGTAGTTCCGAGTACGGCGGTGCGGATATCGGCGAAGATCTCCGCACGTTCCTTTGACGAAAACTGATCGCCTACAAGAAACTCGGCGTTCGCATAAATTGTTGCGAGATAGTGCCGAAAATCGTGAGAGACGGAACTTGCCATGCGGCCGATTGTCGCCAGTCGCTCAGATTCCAGTAAGGCCTGGTTAGCCCGTTGAATCTCGTTTCGCATTCCCGCAAATGCGGAACTGAGTTCAAGTACTTCCTGGGTTCCATGGAGCGGGAGTCGATGGTCCATGTCGCCCATCCCAAAAGCATGGACACTCTTCGAGAGTTCTTCGAGAGGGCGTGTCACGAGACGTGAAAGGGTGATCATTAAGGCCGTGCCACACAAAAGCGCCAGAAGTCCCGCACTCAAAACCATCCGGTTGATGCGCAAGATCGAACGTTCTGCCGGCTCCAAAGACTTCAAGACCACCAATTGCAGTGGGGAAGTGGCCGTAGTGGAAAGATCCTCAGTGGCAGCAAGGAATCGGGTATCTCCAAGTGTCAGCGTTGCGGGTGTCTTCGGAATCCCGGAAAGCATTGAGGGTTCCGTTGCCAAACCCGTTTGTAACGATGAAGTCAGTGTACTGGCGACGATTCTTCCGTTGCTGAGGAATGTCGCCTCAACGCCAGTAGGTTGGCTAATCTGCCGGACTGTGCGTTCGATAGAAACTCCACTGATCACATACCCCAGTAGGGTCCCCTCTTCATCGCTGCCGAAATACAAAGGGCGCAGCGAACATGCATACAGTGATTTGCCGTCAATCAGATAATGCTTTCCTGATGAATTCAACAACCTCTTCAGCCCATCTTGCAGAATTGAGCTCAGTGTTCCGCTCTTCGAGTAAGCTGCAACGATTCGGCCACGAGGGTCCGCGAGCGCGAACAGGTCCGTACCGCTGATCTGCCAGAATTCGACCGCGCCATCCTGGATGGTAAGATCGTCACCGCTGGTCATCAACGCTTTTAAGGTTGGAAGCTCAGCTAGAAGGGCATTTTCGCGTTCCAAGGCGCCTAGTCGTTCAGTTTGAAGATCCTGGAAGGCTGTGACCGAGTGTTCGAGATCCTGAGACAGATCATCCGTCACCTGCGAGCGCCAACGATCTCGAATGATTAGTGCGCAAAGGCTGGTCACAATCACGGTAACAACGGCCATACCCAGAACCAGGAGCACATAGGTTCGAATACCCTGCTTCCGACGCGAAGGCTCTGTCTGCGAGGTTGGTTCGCTCTTCACACGGCGGGCCATACTGGAGTCAGGGGACAAATTTGTATCCAGCGCCGTAGATTGTCAGCAGGTGTTTAGGATTTGCTGGATCAGGCTCCAGCTTCTGGCGCAACTTTAGAATTTGGTTATCGACTGTCCGCGTGGTTGGATATGAGTTATACCCCCATACCTCGTTGAGCAAGACCTCGCGGGTGAGCACGCGTTCAGCGTTTTCAGTGAAAAACTTCAGTAGCTTGAACTCGTGTGCAGTGAGAATAACGGGATTTCCTCCGCGCCGGACCGTCATCTTCTTAAAGTCGACTTCGCAATCCGCGAAGCGGCAAATCGCCGGCAGGACAGGCTTCCGTTGTCGGCGAATAGCCGCTTGCACACGAGCTGTCAGTTCACGCGGGCTAAACGGCTTAGTCACGTAGTCATCGGCGCCCAATTCGAGGAGAAGCACTTTGTCTGCGACCTCGGTAATTGCGCTGAGTACCACAATCGGGATCTCGCTGGATTGGCTCTTGAATGTCTGGCAAAGCTCGCGTCCGGAAATGTGGGGGAGGATCAGGTCCAGCACGACGGCAAGGGGCCGTTCGCTGCGAAACAATTCCAGTGCAGTTTGACCATCTCCCGCGACGACGGCGGCATAACGTTCTTCCGTGAAGAGCCTTCGTAACACCTTCTGCATTCGCGGATCGTCTTCAACGATGAGTATAGTTCCGAGGCTCGCCGCGCGCGTTTCGCTGGATTCGGCTTCCGTTGTCAATTCAATATCTTGGATCATGGTTGCAAGACCCCTCCCTCTATATTCTGGGTGATCTCGCTATGATTCTGACAGAAAAGGCTCAGAAATGACAATCATTTGACAATTGCAGTAACTCGCATCGAGCTTTCGACGGTAACTGAGCTGTCGGCCAGTGGAACATAAAACCTATCGACTTGGGAGGGGAACAGTGTCGCGCCGATGTTAATCAAGCTTTACCGAACATGGCGAGCAGCCATTCGTTGCTATAGACGGCCTCCAAATCAAGAAGCCTCATCGTGCTCCCCGTCTCGACGTTGGTGACCAGCAGTTCCGAGATGAATCTCAGCCTCTCTACGCCCCCGATATGTGAATTCCGGCCTGATCGATCCCTTGATTCCCGGAAGCGAGACGGCACTGATCGAATTTGTTGTAGCGAGCCATCGACGAATTGGACCGCATAATCTTCCCGCACGAAAAATGCATCGTTACCAGCCGAGTTAGTGCCGACAAACCTATACCCTTTCTTTGCAGCCAACGATCGAAGGGCCGCGATGCTCGCGCCGAAGTACAGATTGCTATGATGTGCTTTAGTCCTGTTAAAGCTCTCGTGATACGGCGTGCAAATTGGATGCAAGTCGCCAAGGACGGCATTGTATTCGCAGACACAAATGATCGGGTGAACGACATTAAGTGCCTCCCAAACCCAATAATCATTTCCATCTAGGTCAATACTCAGCAAGCCGATCTCTCCGCCAAATCCGGCAGATGCAATCAGGTCGTTTATGTTCTCTCGTGTAATAAACGCGGATTGGGCAGTTAGGTCATACCTCCATGCGAGGTTATCTCTTTGCACCGCTCGAACAACAGCGGGATGTCCGTCCATGATGAGTCCCCGCCAATTCCTATTTTGCAATAGGAATCGAGTATTGGACTGTCGGTAGGTCTCAACACCGAACTCAATAAAGATCTGCCTTTCGGGAGGAATTTGAGTCCGTTCGATCAACCAATCGATGATTCCATCTTGTCCCCATTGAGAGGTAACTCGGAATTCAACCTCCTGGAGATTGGCGACAGCCCGACGTGAACGAACCTGCCAGCTTGCCGCTCGTCCCGCGAGTTGCGTGGACTCGCTCATGAGCCAAAGCTTGACTCGGCTTAGTGATTCCTGAAGTAAGTTCTCGAAGAGCAGATCGATTCTCCGTTTTTATTGTGGAGCTAGGTGACATGCAACTCTAGCTAGGCTAGAGTCAGTGGACTAGTGTAAACACGCACTGGTGTGTGCGCGATCAGACCGCTGCGCAGGACTCAGAGGATGAGACCCGGCGAGTGAAGTAGTTTTGGCAACGCTATGACAGGTGACTTGTTCGCAACTCGTAAGCATGCTGATTAGAACGATGGACCATAGCGGAAGCGAAAAATCGAAGGCATCCGTATCGGCCAGACCGCGTACCAGTACGAAGAGCAGGAACGAGAAGAAGAATGTCTTTCTAGGGCCCGCAGAAAGCTTTCGCAGATGGAGCCACAAGCTACCGTAGATTCCAGCGAACATGCATACCCCCACCAAGCCATAAGCGTAAAACTGCTGCAACAGCTCATTGTGTGCGTGGCGCGCCTCGAACTGGTCTACCCCAAATGGTGGAACCACTTTCCAAACAGAGTGGAATCCATGTCCGATCCACGGTTGCTGGACGGCTTCAGCCAGAAAGTACGTCCAGAGACCGAGGCGCCCAGTCAGGGTTTCCGCCTGGTTACCGGCGTTTGTGTAGATATCGTAGTAAGAAGACAGCAGGTTCCAGAACGCCGCGACCATGGCGGTTGCGCCAAGCGCAAGTAGGACTTTGGTTCTGCGTCGTACAGATTTGTCCCACACCATTAGAAACACCTCGCCGGCGAGGAACGCAATGATCGTTGTCTTGCTGAGGCTGCGCATCATTGTTGCGGCCAGTAGAAGCACGGCTGCACCCCACTTCCCATCTTTCTCACGAACGAGGTATTGAGCGAAGAAGAGGGCGAAGGCGCAAAGATAGCCGATCGCATTCGGCCCCAGAAGTTCTTCGTCTCCCAGGCGAAGGTCGGACTGCGCGGGGAGCAGCCAGGCGATGATCGCTACGGCACATGCGCCCCACACATAACCCTTCATCAGTGAATTTGCAACTTCAGTAAGGCGTCCTGCCCGAAGCATCAGGACCACTATTGCGACATCCGCAGCCATCGCGCACCAGTAGGCAATCGCCGCAGTTAGCGACGCTGTGCTAGTCCAGAGCAAGCTGCAGCAAGAGAAGGACAGAAACACAACCGCCCAGCGCACAGGAGGCGTCTGCGCCATCTGACTCACCGGGAAACGCACTGAGCCGAGTGAGTTGAATGCAACCGCAACCAAAAGAAGGACGTTCAGGGCAAGCGTAATCTCGACGCCGATTTGCGGATCTGTTCCCAGAATGCGCACAGAGAGAAGCATGATGAAGAGCCGAAAGGAAAAGAAGAAGCCAGCAGCAAGCGCTACTCCGTCGGTTTCCAACTGTCTCAGGTCCGGCGTCTTCGTCTTGGAGATCGCTTCATTCACGACGCTGCACAAACTCCTACCTGCAAGTGTGGAATGACTCAGTGCGTATACATGTCCGGAATGCCCTGGCTGCCAGCCGGAGGAAGGTGCCGAAGGTATACTACGATGGACCAGAGCTCATCGTCGCTCAAAGTTCCCTTAGAGCCGGGCATTCCGGAAGGCCAGATGCCGTAATCCAGAATTGATTTCAGCTGGCCGTCTGTATAGCTCTGCACGTCAGGTGATGCGAGCGAGGGAATTGGCGGTGAAATATGATCAACAAACGGGACCCCCGTGTTCTGGCCATCCAGGCCGTGGCAGGCAACACAGTAGTGCGAGAATGCTTCCTTGCCGTCAGCTTGAGTTTCAGAAGTGTCCGGGAGTGGATTCTTCTGTTTCTTGTTGCCGACGAGAAGGTGATGCTTGGCGAATGTAACGGTCTTGGTCTCAAGCTTGGCCGGAGGGTTAGCCTTGCACCCGACGATTCCTGCCAGGACGATGGCCGTAGCCGCTCGAAAGAATCTTTTCATACTAGTCCACGACGTGTACTTTGAACATCATGGAGCCATGACCACTACCGCAAAACACAGAGCAGTGACCGACAAAATCTCCAGCCTTGTCCGGTGTGAAATGTACTTCAGCAGTCCCGCCTTTGCCTACTTTGACCTCAACATTCAACTCGCGAATACGAAGCCCGTGCGCGACATCTGCGCTTTTGAGCACCAGGACAACGGGTTGCCCTCTTTTCAAAGTGATTTCCCCCGGCTCAAATGTGAAACGCTTCGCTGTGATCTCGATCCTCTGAGGGGCAGTCTGAGCACGGGCCGTTGAAGAGCAAAGCAACGTGGTCACCAAGGCAATGGCCAACAAAACCATTTGCAAGTACTTCCTATGCATAAACACTCCTGTGAGGCGGACGAAAGCGCATTGGGCGATGTATGCCAAAGCGCAGATTGCAGAAGACCCCTTATCTCGATAGAGTCGGCCATTCTTATCTGACATCAATCGCCTAAGGGGCGTAGTTACAGAATGCTATTCGATTCTCGGTCTTCAATTGGTGATGCATGAGAATTGTTCAACGAAGGACACAACGCTACGGGTTCAAGAAGCGGCGCAGGGCTTTGTAGTCCGCATCGCTAATCCCCGCGCGCACACGCATGTGCATGGCGACAGTACCAGAGATACTCGATGAGAATCCCTCCGGCGCATTGTGACACCGAGCGCAGTTTTGCTCGAACACCTGCTGTCCGTGGTCATGGTTTGCGACCTGAACAGCTCTCGGAGTCGTCTTGTTGTGGGATTGCTGCTGCGAGCTATCGGTCTGGCCGATGGCCACGGCGGCTCCAATGATCAACGTCGCTGCAAGCAGTGGAAGTCCCAGCACTATTCCTTCCAGGTGCTTCATCGTTCCTCCTTCAACACGAATAAGTCCATGGGTGAGTTCAGTCACTGTGTTTTTCTTAACAACACAGATAGAGGCGCAACTATCTCAAGAAAGCTGTTCTTTCGAACAGTTGCTCGAAATGTACAAATCCAGCCTACTGGGGCTGCTGCTGTGGCATGTCACGAAACAGTCTGAAGTTTGTCATTGGATTGTCTCAGCGAACGGCGGAAACCAGAACGGCAAAAGCGTCTTGCGTCTGATGATTACGGCGGTTGATTCCGGTCCAATTCAGGTGGCTCTGCATGAGAGCATGATCGGAAGAACCTTCTGCGCGATTCATTCCATATCAATTGCATGTGCACGAACCAGAGGAGCTCACCTTTGTCGAGCAGAACCCCAGGACAATGGGCGGCCCCGGTGATTTGACACAGACTGTTTGCCCTGCAGAAGAAGATCTGATATCGAGTGATGTGCTTGCTTGGGTTACCGCCGGCTTGTTCGTGCTGTCGTAGGTGATATCCAGAGTTCCTTCAAGCTTATTCCCCACGGTGTATGGCCGCTCCGTTGTGAAGTTACCGTCCGGAAGTCGGCCACGATAGCTCGTTACTTTATCTCCAACGTAGACTCCACCTGTACCATTGATGACGAAGCCACTAGCGAGTCTGGACGATGCGCGTGTGTTGTTCGAGGCATATCCGTTGGAATCCGAAACGCATCCGATGAACTCATTGTTCGCACCTCTGTCGAAGAACCCGTTTGTGTAGTTATCTTCCGTTTCGACAGCCATTATGATGTTCCGGGCGCCCGACACATATACGCCGGCTTCGTTGTTGACCTTTGCTCCATTCCAGATCACTTCCCCCGAAATGAAACGATCGTTCGCCCCATCTACGTGTATGCCGGCCGTACCGTTCCGCTCGATCTCGAAATCTGAAAAGCCGCTGTTTGTTCCCTGTGTGTAGAGCCCATATACGCCGTTGTCGAACGCATAGAAGTTATCGAAGAAGAGCATGTAGTTGAATTGGCTGATGTGAATTCCGTCAGCCGAGCAGTGTGTGAACATCACTTCCTCTACGTGCCCCCACTTCTGCGCGTTCACCGGCGCTATCCTCTTGTTGGTGGTGTTCCACTCGGCCGGTCCAGTTGCAGTCGCGGTTATGGAGAGGCAATTTCCGGAGCCGCCTCTTCCGGAGTTGCCATCGAGTGTCAGGTCCCGAATGCTGAAGTTGAATGCATCGATCGGAATAGTAAGTACATCCGAAGCAGTATGAGCCTTCAGGAGGATGACGGAAGTTCCCCACCCGTCACCCCTTAGGTTCGTGTACGAGTGTAGCGTCAGTCCCGTAGTGACATAGACACCGGCAGGAAAGTAGAGAACGCATCCGTTGTTCGGAATTGGGGGAGACGTACAGGCAGACAACGCAGAGTTGATCGCTGGGGTGTCGTCCGTGGCTCCATCACCCTTCGCTCCGTAACTTACGACACTGATGAAGGACGGCGCTACGATTGCGATCGGAGGCGAAACACCCTTATCCTCGCTTCTCAACGAGGACGGCGCATGTTGTGCTCGCGCACAGCAACTGAATCCGGCGTTATGAAACAAGATGATGAATATGCAGCTTGTGAGATATCTCATCTGAGGACTCTTGTGAATCGGGAAGTCTAACCTTTGCGTCACATCCCGACGCCATATTACTTTGCCGTCGCGGATGGATTGTCACTACATTATCTCGCTTGCGGGCACTGCAGAAACAGGGCGTGTTGGGAGCCCTCCAATGACAATTCGCTGACAATTCAAGGACCAGCTTCTGACAACCCGTGTGTTCGCACATTGGTACGCTAATACGTCAGGAGTCAAGCTCGCATGAGCCCCATACATAGCGTGGACGTCGAGTGCCGAGCTAGCATTGGGAGTAGCTTTCGCGCAGCCCTGGACCTTTTAGGAAATCGGCAACGACTGATTCTTGCGTTCCTAACACTGGGAAGGATCGCAGTGGGATTCTGCGATCTGTTAGTAGCTAGCTCGATGTACCTTTTGTTCCTGTTGTTGCAGGGGCGCTCGATCGGGCACTTACGTTGGTGGATACCAGGCACTGTACTTTCTGCTGCCGTGATCACCGCGATTCTCGTGGTTCTTCGCAGCTTGATGGATATCTTTTCGGGGCGTTCCACCTTTCGCCAGATTCAGAATCTACATACGGACTTCCTACTTCGGCTGACCGATGGTTACAGCGGCATCCAATGGGAGCGGTTTGTCGAGTGCAATCGCAGCGAACTCTCCGGCCGCGCTCTCCATACAACACGTGAAGCAGCCGACTTCTATCATCGCTGCGTTGAAATGACGGCCAATGTGGTGATTGTCGCTGTGATGTCTGCGGCACTTGTGTGTCAGAGCGTCGCTGCAGCCTGCATTTTGGGATTGGCTGTTGTTGGCTTTTATGTCGGGCACCGGTTCCTCATCAGAAGAAAGCTTCAACAAGCCGCGTCGAGCCGTGAAACCTCTCTATGTATGCTCCAGAGAAACCTTGCAGACACGTTCTCCTCAGGAAAGGAAATCCGCACGTACGGTAACCATGCCTTCTTTCAGGAGAGGATCCGTCGGCAGGCAGAACGTGTAGCCGTGAACAACCTGCAAGTGGTGTTTCTTCCTCAAATTGCACGGGTTGTAGCCGATCAGGGCGCGGTTCTGGTATTCCTCGTCATCATCATCGTCGTCGAATTGCGTCAGGGAGACCTAAGCCGGCTACTTTCACTTTTGGTTTTCTACTTTGTGCTTTCTCGACGTCTGCTTCCTCTCATTAGCCAAATTTCTCTCCTTGCCGGTCAGATGGATGGTTCGTACGAAAACGTAAAAATCGTGGAGTCGGAGTTGAGCGAATGCCGAACTTACCGCGCACCACCCTCGCTAGCCCTCCTGCCGGACGCGGGTGTCGCGATGCAGATGATTCAGGTGAGCTTTTCATTCCGTGAAGGTCCGGAGATCCTGCGAGATGTGAACCTATGCATGCGGGAAGGCGAAACGATTGTGCTTTACGGAGCATCCGGAATCGGCAAGAGTTCGCTCCTAAATCTGATTGCAGGTGTGTCCACGCCTCGGGCTGGGGTTGTTCGCGTCGATCGCGCAAGCATTGCATATGTACCGCAAGAAATCCCTCTACTGGACGATTCGATCAGAAACAATCTGCTGTTCGGGCAATCGGGGCGGAGCGATGAAGAACTGATGAAGGCACTGGAATTGGCCCAGCTGGATGAATTCGTGTCAGCACAGCCGCTTGGTCTAGATGCTGGAGTCGGCGACAA
>Ga0187847_10001383_pt1 | contig 21959 bp, 15 predicted proteins | sample June2016WEW_4_10_FD_132458 | JGI IMG/M metagenome (GOLD analysis project Ga0187847, IMG submission 132458) | Peatland microbial communities from SPRUCE experiment site at the Marcell Experimental Forest, Minnesota, USA - June2016WEW_4_10 | ecosystem: Environmental > Terrestrial > Soil >...
CCTCTCCGACGAGTGTTCGATTCACTCGACCAGCTCCAGATTTCGATGGCGGGATTGGCCGAATGGCTTAGGCACTGGATTGTGGCTCCAGTCACGAGAGTTCGATTCTCTCATCTCGCCCCAGATTGGGCGGTTCGTATAAGGGGATTACCCACGGCCTGCAACCGTGAAATGCGAGCTCGAGTCTCGCACCGTCCACCAAAGTTTGGCTCGGGAACTCGACGGCAGAGTGCTGGTCTGAAAAGCCAGTGGATACGGTTCAATTCCGTGCCGAGCCACCAGATCCGGGTGTAGGATAGCGGCCACCCACATGTCTTGGGCACATGTCCACGCAGGTTCAAATCCTGCCACCCCGGACCATTTTTCTTGCGTTACGAGGATTTGTGGCTTCATTTCAATAGCTGTTTGTCGACTTCCGAAGAACACACCCGTAGCTCCTCCGAGCTCGGTGGGTTATGAACCGGGTCGGGATGGGGGAATCGCACTGACCATAGCCTGCTGCACCATTGTGCCGCGAACATCTGAGCAAATTTCTCGCGAGCAAATCTGAGGCGCTTCGAAGGTGCGTCTCCATCAATCAACTGCAGGTGGCCGAGCTCGTGCAGAAGCACGTCGTAGAGCATGAATCGGCGAATGGCCAGTGCTGGCCACTTCTGGCCACGTTTGGCTCCGAACTGCTCCGGTGTCTGGCCCTTCGCGAGAGCAGCTTTCAGGCTCATGCGGGGAGGGAGAGCACAGAGAGCGATTTCCCGTAGTCCCCGGTTGACATAGCCAAGAGTGCGGGCACCGCGGCTCCGATCATTGAAGCGAACTGCGCGCACGCGATGCCATACTTCGATGGGAAGGCGGCCCAAGACGATGCGCACGTCTTCCGCGTTTACATAGTGGATTCGATCCGCACCAGGAGTTAAGGACGAAAATCTGACTCGGGCAAGTCTAGATTCTAATGATTGGTTCATTTTGAGTTAATTCTCTTTCTGAAAATCTGGTCCCAGCGGAGAGATTCGAACTCTCAAACACCTGTTTCTAAGACAGGCCGCTATTCCAATTCGCGCACGCTGGCACATGGTGCACAGGGGAGGATTTGAACCTCCGCGTCCCACTTGGGGAGACCGGGTTACAGCCGGTCCGTTTCGGCCGGGCTCACGCACCTGTGCAAACTTGGCGGAAGGTAGACGAATCGAACGCCCATCGCTCATCACGATGCTCTGGTTTTCAAGACCAGTTGCCGGCCATTCAGCAGTACCTTCCGCTGGCGGAGAGTACGGGAGTCGAACCCGTCAGCCTCTTGCGAGAACCCTTGCTTAGCAGACAAGTGCCTTACCATCCGGCCCACTCTCCGTAAATTGTCAAAGAACAAAGGAATTCTGGTAGGCCCGGTGGGAGTTGAACCCACAAAAGGGCTGCTCTTGAGGCAGCTGCGTATGCCAATTCCGCCACGGGCCTGAAGTTATAAATTGTGCAGGAGTTAATAACTCAGTCGGGATGGACTGAGTCGTAATGACAATCGAAATTGAAGCAGGCGCTTCACAACATCAATGTAGCATGAAAAGGTTGTTCCGCCCATCATTTTTCGAGCGAGGTTTTCTTGATCCATTTACGGTCCGGGACGCCTTTCCCGCCGACGCTGAAACCGCTTCTGGTAACCATCCGTATTACGCCACAGAAGAACCTTGCCCAGTAGAATGCAAGTACTAGACACAGGGCTTGTATTTAGACCAATTCTCCGAGAAGCAAGCTTGCCCATTAACGGCCAGGCTTTGGAGCCGTTGGATGGCTGCTCTACTATGAGGCAGGATGTCACTCACGTTCGAGAGGATTGAGGCGCTCGCTCCGGACCAGGCGTCGCTTGCGGCTGCCCGAAAGTTACTGAAGTCGTCCATGTGGCCGACGCTGGCGGAAGGCGAGGGGCTTGTTTGGGGAGAATGCCAGGGCTCCGGTGCAACTCCGTATCGCGTCGTTATCAACGAGGCGGACGCCGGATACAAGTGCACGTGTCCCAGCAGAAAATTCCCCTGTAAGCACGCGCTCGCGCTCATGTGGATGCGAGCCGATGGATCTACTGCGTTCGCTTCGGTGTCCGTTCCCGACTGGGTGAAGGACTGGCTCTCCCGTAGACGCGGAACATCGAACGCGGCAAGCAAGGCTGAGGACGAAGCCAAGTCGAAAACTAAACCTTCCATTCGTCTCACCGAGATCCACGAAGCTCGGGCTGATGCCGATCCAAAGGCGGAACAACGCGCCGCAGCAGCTCGCGAAAGAAATCGCTTGGAGCGAGAGGCGGCGGTGATGGCGGGTCTCGAAGATCTCGACACCTGGTTGTCAGACCAGGTTCAACACGGGATGGCGAACTTCGTCGCGCAAACTGCCCAGGCGTGTCGCACGATCGCGCAAAGGCTGGTCGACGCTAAAGCGCCGGGGCTTGCAGGACGTCTCGATGCTCTTCCGACGAGACTCTTTACGTTACCGGGACCGGCGCGTCCCTCAGCCGCGATTCGAGAGCTGGGACAAGTCCATTTGATCAGTCAGGCATACCGGCGCACGTCAGAGCTTCCCGCATTGATATCGGCCGATGCAAGACAAGCCGTGGGCTGGTCGGTCACACGAGAAGCATTGCTCAACGATTCCGACGCCTTAAGAGTCGATGCAAAATGGCGAGTTTTCGCGGTACTCTCTGAAGCACAACCAGACCGCCTGCGCAGAGTTGAGACCTGGCTATGGCGTCAAAGCGTCGCAGATGGAATGCCACAATACGCGGTCCTGATTGACTTCGTACCGATCTCTACCGGAGCCGCGGTGGGCGGCTACCTGGTTGGGGATCAAATTGAAGCTGAATTGACGTTTTACTGTTCCACCATCCCCCTCCGCGCACAGATAAGCACGCTGAAGAGGGGTGCTGAACAAACGAGTGACCCGCTCACGTTGCCAGACGAAGGTCTCAGTACTTCATATGCAAAGTACGAGCACGCGCTAGCACAGCTTCCTTGGCTGGGAACGATTCCCCTGACTTTTCGCGCAGCCAGTGTCCGCCGACATGGAGAACAATTCTACCTCTACGATGACGAGAGCGGGCTGTCGCTGCCGATGCATACGTCGCAGGCAAATCATGCTTCGCCACTTGCGAGTCTCGATCGCATTGATGGAATCGGTTTGTGGAATGGGTACGAGTTCACCTTGGCATGGGCACAGACACAGCTCGGAAGGTGGATGCGTTCATGAACCTCACGACATTACACGCAAAGGTTTTGCCGTCACTATTGGGAGGAACATCACGGCATCCGATACCGGGCGAAGTGATTCATCCTTCGAGTTCGAGTTCTGATGGCACACTCGAAATGCTCAGTCTTATGGGACAAGCACTGCGTTTCGAGCGCCCTGCGACACCAGAGTCATTCATCGTTGAACCGGAAATTAAGGATGAGCGAAAGATCATCGCCGATCGTCTACGCCGTCCGCTGATTCGATTGCTAACTTCGAAAAATGCCACTGAGCATCCGGCGCGTGCTTTGGCGCGTGCCTTCGATCGACTGAGATTGCGTCCGCACCCATTTGACCTGCCGTTGATCGATGCTTTCGTTCGATCGAATGCAGAGAAGCTTGGTCCAACTGCACAGCATTGGGCTGACAGGCAAAAACCCGAAGCAGAGACGCAAAGTTACTTTGATCCAGAGCTGCTGGATGAGAGTAACTGGATGCAGGCAGCGCTTTCACGACGTGTGGCCTACCTCGAGGAGCGGCGGCGCGATGATGCGAATGCCGCCCGTGCTCTGGTTGAGTCGACTTGGGCACAAGAAGAGGCTGACGCTCGCTTCCGTCTGCTGCAAGTATTCCAGACCGGCTTAAGCATGTCCGACCAATCGTTCCTAAGCACGTTGGACAAGGATCGAGCGCCACGCGTGCGAGCCCTTGCGGCGAGATTCCTCGCGCGGCTCGGTGCAAGCAGCGAAAATCCGGCGTTGGCAGCATGCCTGGAACGAATCAAGCAAAGCCAGAGCGGGTTGCTTCGGAAGCGCACTACCTTGCAAATCGAACTTCCGGCGAACGTAAAGGATCAGGCTGCGTCGCGATGGATTCTCCAAACATTTGCTGACGTATCGCTCGGCGAGCTGGCGGGCGCGTTCAAAGTCACGGAAAAGGAGTTGATTGATGCTGCAGCAAAAAGCGATCCCTTACTTCTTGCGTTGGCGCTTATCGCGACGAACGAACATCGTCTTGATGTGCTCGAACTTGTGGTCGCGAAGCTGCCAAACGCGTGGGAACTTATGTTTGAGGCGGGACTCGATACGCTAGGCACGATGACAGGATCAGAGCGTCAGCGCTGGGAGGAGATCGTCGTGCATCCTTATCGCAAGGATGTGCCGACGACCTACTCTCTGTGGGACTGGCTGCACCGGATCACGGATACCGAGGCGCCAGCTTCAGCTATGGAGATTGCTCTTCACGCGAAGTTGTTGACGAAAGTTCCCGAAAACGAGCGTGGTAGCGGGCCGTGGGTTGAGATGATGGCTGCGATATGTCCGGCTTCGCAACGACAGGAGCTTCGAGAGCAACTGAATCAGTTCGACCAATCACAATCCGTTACCCCCTTTGCACTGCTAGACATCCTCGATGGAATGGAGAACGACCGTACCCATGTCTAAACAAGCTTCTGGCCGAATAAGATTAAGCGCTGAAGAAATCTATGCGCAAGAGTTGTCGGCTCTGGTTGCTGGCGACAAACTTGCTCGTCCCGCGAACTGGCGTCTCTCGCCTAAGGCGATCGTGACCTACATTCTAGGAGGCAAGGCGGCGGACGGTACTCCCATCTCTGCGAAATATGTTGGCAATCGCCGCCTGATTGAAACCGCTGTTGCGACGCTCGCGACAGACCGCGCCCTGCTGCTGCTCGGACTACCGGGGACAGCGAAATCGTGGGTGTCGGAGCACCTGGCAGCGGCAATTTCGGGATCGTCGCAACGCATGATTCAGTGCACCGCAGGGACCGATGAAAACCACATTCGATATGGCTGGAACTACGCCCTGCTGCTGGCCAAGGGACCATCGCGCGAAGCGCTCGTCAAGACTCCAGTGGCGCGGGCAATGGAAGAAGGAACCATCGTTCGTCTGGAAGAACTCACGCGTATGGGTTCTGACGTGCAGGATACTCTGATCACGATCCTTTCCGAGAAAACCATGCCTATCCCTGAACTAAACGAGGCGATTGAAGCGAAGCGCGGGTTCAATGTCATCGCGACCGCGAACAATCGTGATAAAGGAGTGAACGATCTATCGTCCGCGCTCAAACGCAGGTTCAATGTTGTAGTGCTTCCGTCTCCCGCTACTTTGGAAGAGGAGACCGGTATCGTCGTGAAGCGCGTTCTCGAGATCGGCTCGAGCCTTGAACTGCCGCCGATCCGCCCTGCGGATGAAGAGTTGGTGCGCGTGGTGACGCTGTTCCGCGAGTTGCGTGATGGCAAGACTCTGAATGGCAAAACAAAACTCAAATCTCCCACGGGCTCGCTCTCGACAGCTGAAGCTATTTCAGTCGGTGTGAGCGCCTGGGCTTCTGCGGCTCACTTCGGCGATGGAAAAATGACCGCGGAGAGCCTTGCTCCGAATCTTGTCGGCGCGGTTGTGAAAGACCCTGTGCAAGACACGGTCGCACTACAGGAATATCTCGAAAGCGTGGTGCGGACGCGCGATGGTTGGTCGGACCTCTACTCGGCGATTCGAGAGGTCCTCTAGTCAACGATGCCTGCTCAAGTCGATGATCGTGTGCGCATTCTCGGGATACGTCATCATGGTCCTGGATCTGCCGCCCTATTGCGCAGGGCACTGGACGTGCTCGACCCAGTATGCGTCCTCGTGGAAGGACCTCCGGAAGGTGATGAACTGATCCAGTACATCGCTGACCCGGATTTAAAGCCTCCTGTTGCCATGTTGCTGCATGCCTCGGACGAGGCGGGCCTTGCCTACTTCATGCCGTTTGCTGAGTTCTCTCCCGAGTGGCAGTCGATTCATTGGGCGCTGAAACACGAGCGGCTGGTGCGATTCATTGATTGGCCCGCTGCCATCTCGCTCGCACTGCAAAAAGCCGCGCGCGAAGATAAGGAGAGCATACCTCCGCAACCGCGCGCAGACGCACTAGATTTGCTCGCAAGTGCAGCTGGATATGAAGACGGCGAGACCTTCTGGAATGGCCTGATCGAACAGCATGGCGCTAGCGGCCAAGAGGCCGTCTCCGTGTTTGCGTCTATCGAGACCGCAATGACGGAGGCGCGCGCGCAGGAGGGCCTCAGCCCGCAATCGCCGGATGAAGTATTGCGCAACAATCAGCGCGAGGCTTTTATGCGCACCAACATAAGAGCGGCGTTGAAAGAGGCGGAAGGAAATATCGCCGTCGTCACTGGTGCGTGGCACGTTAGGGGACTCAGACAAGCTACAAAGCCGGCAGATGACCGAGCACTCATCAAGGACTTGCCCCGCCTGAAGATCGAAGCAACATGGGTGCCATGGACAGATAGCCGCCTCAGCGCATTCTCCGGCTACGGAGCGGGAGTGATTTCGCCCGGCTGGTATCGACACCTGTGGTCCCTTTACACGCGCAAGAAGCTGCCTAGCGCCGAAGAGTTCGCTTCGGCCTGGCAATCGCGTACCGCATTCAAGCTTCGCGAGGAGGGCTACACCGCCCCAACCGCCTCCGCCATTGAGGCGACTCGGCTGGCTCTCGGACTCGCTGCCCTTCGCGATCTGCCGATGCCCGGCATTGCCGAAATGCGCGAGGCATCGCTGGCGGCTATGTGCGATGGAAATCCGGTCCCGCTGGCGATGTTGGAGCGCAAGTTGTACATCGGCGAGCGCGTGGGCGAAATCGGCGAGCGCGTTCCGCAGAATCCGCTTGCGCGTGACCTGGCCGACTGGCAACGCAGGACGCGTCTGAAACCGCAAGATCTCGAATTGGAGATCAAAGTCGATTTGCGTTCCGAGGCAGGGCTGCTGAAATCCACTCTGCTTCACCGGTTGAACTTGATCAATGTTCCATGGGGCAAGCTACTGGACGCTCAGGCGGGCCGGGGCACTTTTCGCGAAGTGTGGGTCATCGAATGGGAACCATGGTATTCGGTCTCGCTGGCCGAGGCTCTGGTTCATGGGGTGACAATCGAACAAGCCGCCGCGAATGCAACGCTTAGAAAAGCACGCGATACGACTTCGATCACGGAGCTTGCCAGCCTCATCCAATCCGCTCTCGTATCGGACCTGCCGGAGACCGCCAGTTCGTGCATTGATCAACTTCAGGCTGTCGCCGTCAACTCCAGCGATGTCACCGACTTGATGAAGGCAGTTTCTCCACTGGTTCGCGTGCTTCGCTACGGCACGGCTCGACGCATCCCTGAGGATGCACTTCGCTCCTTGATCTTGTCGATCAGCGTGGAGATCAATGCCGGAGTTCGAATGGGCTCGCGCGGATTGGATGAAGAGACCACTGCCGCACGCATTTCGGCCATGGAAGCCTACGATGAGGCATTACGGCTGCTCGGCGATGATGCGCTGACTTCTTCGTGGCGAGAGGAGTTGGGCAAGATCGTGGATGACGACCAGGTTACGTCGTCCATTGCCGGCCTGAGTCTGCGTCGCCTGCATGATGTGCGCGCTTGGGAACCGGAAAAAGTAGCAGCAGAGTTTTCGCGGCACACAGGCTCGCGGCAGCCAAAGGAATCGGGGGCTTTCCTTGAGGGTTTCTTGCGCAGCGGGTCGGAGGTACTCCTCCAAGACGAGCCGTTGCTGCAACTACTCGACGCCTGGCTTTGCGAGCTGAGTGAGACGGACTTCACTGATTCTCTTCCGCTGCTGCGCCGAAGCATGTCCAGCTTCGATACGGTTGCACGCCGCCGTGTGCTCGAGAAAGTTCAGCGCGGGCGTCAGCAAGGCACATCAGCAGCTTCGCACCTCGCATCCGAGTCCAACCCTGCCTTCGAAGCCGCACTGCCGTTGCTCTATAAGATCCTTGGCCTTGGAGAGCTGGCATGATCTCCCAGAAAGAGCGCTGGCGACGCTGGCAACTCGCGCTCGGCGTCGATGACGAGAAAAATGAACTCTCTGACCGTGATCGGCGCCTTAACACCGCTCTCTCTGCACTGTACGACAGCGGTACCGAGAAGCGCAGAGGCGGACTCGGCGCCTCCTCTCCGCGGGTCGCAAAATGGCTCGGAGACATTCGTGAGTTCTTCCCGACCCCCGTCGTTCAAATCGTCCAAAAGGATGCGTTCGAGCGCCTAAACCTAAAAGCTCTGATGCTCGAACCGGAATTCCTTTCAACGCTGGAGGCAGATGTCCACCTTGTCGCCGATCTCATCGCGCTACGCGCTGCGATTCCCGGCAAAACGCTTGAGACGGCACGGCAGGTGGTCCGGAAAGTTGTGGACGACCTCTTGCGCCGGCTCGAACACAACACGCGTGAGACTCTGAGAGGGGCGCTGAACCGCTCTCAAAGAACGCGGAGACCTCGTCACGCGGACATCGACTGGCCGCGAACGATCCGCGCAAACCTTCGTCATTACCAACCGCAACATCACACGATTGTTCCAGAGACGCTGGTGGGACACACACGCCACACGAAGTCTCGTGCGCAGCTCGATCATGTCATGTTGTGCGTCGATCAATCTGGCTCGATGGCCACCTCGGTCGTGTACTCCTCGATTTTTGCAGCCGTCATGGCATCGATCCCTGGACTTTCCACGAAACTCATCTGCTTCGACACATCGATCGTGGACCTGACCGATCAGCTCGCGGACCCTGTTGAGGTGCTCTTTGGAGTCCAATTAGGGGGTGGAACCGATATCAACTCGGCGCTCGCGTATTGCGAAAAACAGATCGAGAATCCAACAAAGACGCACCTCCTGCTCATAACCGACTTGTATGAGGGAGGAGACGCCAAGGCGATGCTTGCGCGTGCTGCCGCAATCAAGCAGAGTGGTGTAAATCTGATCGTGCTACTCGCTCTCTCAGATTCGGGTCACCCAGCTTATGAAGCGAAACACGCAGAAGGAATCGCAAGCCTTGGATGTCCCGTGTTCGCCTGCACTCCCGATCAGTTTCCGTCGATGATGGCTTCCGCTCTCACGGGGAAAGACCTAAGAACTTGGGCGGCGGAAGAAGACATTGCTCTCATTCGGGGGTCTTGAGTGAACTCAATCTAGTCCTATCCGTAGCGTCCGTGTTGCCTGCTGTGCGGAAGCCAATGCTTAGCAACGCGGAACCAGGCGCGATGAGTAACAGGAACTCGGTCTGTCCTCAAAGTAATTGAGGGCAATTTGACCTTCCATCCCCCGGCCGTGCGCCAGAAACCGTGAAAACTCCCCTGTCCTTTAACTGTCCAATAACGATTCCCAAGCGTTCCTTACAAGGCTTTTAGGTAGCCACCCGCGTCTTGTAAGTTGTTGAAATTCCATATCTCATAACCCAAAGGTCGGTGGTTCAAATCCACCCCCCGCAACCAAACCTAACCTCCACAAAAACAGTCGCTTGAATATGATTGCACGCGTCCCAAACGCCGCGCGCCGAGTGCCTTTTAGCTCCCATTAGCGGAGGACTGGTCTGTAGAGGCATTTTCATTGAATAGAATCCCCACCACCACAGTGTTTGCGCTACGCTTCTGCTCGGAGATTGCTTGCGTGTAAGTATTCAGGGTGCTCTGAATAGTCGAGTGCCGCAGCAATTCTTGCTGCACCTTGATGTCTGTGCCCGCGCCTCGCAGCATGGTCGAGTACGAGTGTCGAAACGTATGCCAACCGATCTTTCCGATTCCAGCCCGTAATGCGGCGGGCCGCAGATGGCGGTGCAGGATGTTCTGTTGTCCTCGGGGTCGGCCCGTTTTACTCGCGAAGACCCAGTCTTCAGGGCCTTGAAGCAACGTCCGTTTCCATAGTTCTTGTAGACAACGGGCGAGCCGAAGATCGATCGGCAGCGACTTTTGCGAGGCCTCAGTTTTGGTATCGCCCGACCTTCCGTTCACAACTCCCCGCCTGATGAATACGGTCAGGTCCTCCCAGTTGAAGTCCTGCCATTGCAGGCCCATGATTTCACTGGCGCGAAGACCTAAACACGCCGCGACCAAAACCATGGTGTGGTAGGGCTCGGCCAGTTGCGCCAGAAGAAGACGAATCTCGCCTGGCGTCAGCACGCGCGGTATACATCGGCGGCCGCCCCGCTGTCGCACCAAGTCGATGGGATTTCGGTCGGTCAGTTCCCACCTACGTGCGTGCTCATAGACGAGGTGAAACAGGCTACGGAGGTTGACCTTGGTTTTCGGCGCCAGGGTTAGGGACCGCAGCCACTCTTCGACCGCAACCGGTTTAACGTCCTCCAGCGACCGGTCACCCCAACGCGGGAGAATCCAGCGGTTCAATGTCGACGAATGAGATTGCTGTGTTGAGTACCGCCGTCCCGGCAATTCGCGTTCAATAAAGTGATCGATCAGAGCAGCGATTGAAATGGGTCGTCCGAATCGATGATGTAGATTTAAACGGAGACGGAGTGGCTCGATGATTCGCAAGGCGTCCGTCTTGGTTGGGTATTGGACTACTGTTCCTACAGTTGTTGACCTCCGGTATCGATGTCCTTCGGGCGTGGTTTCATAAAAACGAAACTGCCAAACGTCTTCAGAGAGTCTGTTGTTTTTCTTGGTCAAAGATCCATATTGATACCTGCGCCGCTTCATGGTTCTCCTCCAGTCTGAGTTGACACGACAAGGGAAGGGAAGAGAGCTGGCTTGAAATCATCGCGTACAGCCGAGTGGCGGAGGGGCATTCTCGGGGAACTGAACCGAATCTATGAGCCTGATTCTGCAGTGGTTCCGAAAGGGCTCTTTGGGCGTGGCGCACAACTTGCTCGCGACATATTGAGGATAGAAAGAGCGGTCAAACTCGATTCGCGTAGAGCATCTTCATCATGGCCTCAGCTCAGGAAATCTGAGACCGGATGAAAATAATGTCTCTGTCGCCCCAAAGCATGAGGACAAGCGCTCAGAATGCAGCGCATCAGGGCAGGGAAGATGTGGTCGTGGCTCAGGATCCACAGTCTCGAAAATGATCGGGATCAACTTCAGCTTGAGCGTGGGCTCGAAGATTTCCGAGTCCGACGACCACCGCCAAATCGATCAGGCACGGTATCCACGGCATTGTTGTCATAAATCAACTCCTTTGTGTTCGGTCCAACGGCGTCGCGTGAGATGTCTGCCTGAGTGGCGGCATTAACTTCGACCTCTGCCCCGGGGCACCTGGGGGAGAAGCCAACCGTGATGCCGCGTGTCTGACATTAGGAACCTCACGAATCGCACCAAAAAGTCCGGAAACGCGTCGCTGATATTGACGAGTTCAAGATTTATAGCGTCTGTAGGAAGTTAATCAGGTCCTGCATCTGCTGCTGTGAGAGGCCGATCTGGAAGCGCTGGTTATAAAAGTTCACCAATTGCTGAAGATTGGCGGCGACTCCGTTATGGAAATACGGAGCACGCGACGGCAAGCCTCGCAGGATAAGCCCCTTGCCTCTGCCAATGTCGCTGCACTGTCCGGTGATCAGGGCCTTTCCCGGATCAGAAGTGAAGTACGTATTGCCCGCTAGTGGCCCTTGTGTGCAAACCAGTTCGAACACCGGCAGAGTCGGGGCTTGGAGCTCTTTGAGCGCGGCAATGATGTTCGGGTCAGTCTCGTAAGCGAGCGAGTGGTTGGTTCCTATGTCGAGTGGGAGGGGGAAAGAGTGATTGCCAACGTTGAAAGTATCGTGGCACGTCGTGCAGGTTCCGGCGATCTGCTGATTGCCGGTGGTTAGCCCCGGGACATTGCTGATCGTCAGAGGTTGCGTGTTAAAGATCTGCTCGCCACGGGCAATCGAAGCACGCTGCGGATTGCTCGAGTTCTGGAAAGACGTGTAGATCGTAAATACGTTGGGGGTAAACGGTTTTCCGTCAGGATCTCCTCCCAGGGAATCGTTGATTCCCGGATAGTAGGGTTGGGTAGAGAGGAATTGTGGCCCGCCATTGCCGCCTTTCGACAAACTGCCCGCATAGAAATCGGATATTTGGGCAGAGTTGAGCGCGAGTTCAAAGTTGATAATCTGGCTCAACTGCGTGACCGTCGGAGGCTGGTTGGCTTGGGCGTGGGTCAAGGCCGCGTCTGTCGCCTGCTGGGTCAGGTCGGTGTTCAGATTGGCAGCGAAAGTCTGTTCGTTGTTCAGTGGATACGTGAGCGATTCCCGGCCATCGAACATCACCGCGCTCAGGAAACCGAGGTTAGTGGTTGGCAATGGCCGCCGGTACACAGAAACCGTTTGCTGTCCCTGCGGATTTGTAGCGAGGGCACAACCGTAAGGGTCCTGCACGGCGGTGATCGTGTATTGCGGCGGAGATTGATCCGTACTATTCGGTGGTACGGTCAGCCCAATCCGAATCAGTCCGTTATTCACCACCAGGCTGTTATTCGCGGGGCCGGTGGGACAAGTAGAGCCATCGACCTGTGCAAACAGCGGATCCTTGCCTCGACTTATGAAGTATCGGAGTTGCGCATCGATGGCGCTTAACCCGAATCCATCACTGGGTTGGTGGCAAGTTCCGCAGGTTCGACCGTTGGTTCCCAGACTTTGAAAGAACGGTCCACTCAGATCGATGCTTCCTGTCTTGCTGTATGTGCCGGAAAAGCCTGTGAAATCGAGAAAAGGAAAAAGATTGCGAAGGTACACGTCGGCGATGGCAGTGCCGGTAGCGAGGGTGATGAGGGCGACAACATAAAACGCCACCCGCCTTCCGATCTTCAGGCCGGACCTGCCATGTACCTTCTCATTCGTTTGGCCCAGAGCCGCCTTTGGTGAAGAAGCGATATGCTCGGGCGATGAGCGCGTAGAAGCGTTTTCTTCGCTTTGTGCTGCGCGTTCCGATTCCCGACTGGCCGTTCTGAGATATCCGTTCATGACAATTTCCTTTCCAGATAATTTGTTGTTGCTGTCGCCGGTGCCCCTTGCCAATGACATCGAGAAAAGCGGCGCGGGGCAATGTGTTCGGTTCGAGCGTTCGTCCTTGCGTAGCAGGTTTCGCTACCGAGTGCAGCCTCCAGACCAAGCGCATCCCGTGGTCTGGAAGAACAACGCGTGCTCGCCTTCGTAGCCGGTGCCGCTGCCTTGGTTGGTGAGTTCAATTGCCTGGTCGCCTGCGTCATCGGTCATGGTTAGGACCTGCGTCAAAGCAGCTTGCGAGCCAGGGTAGAAGAGAGCACCGCTTTGGTTCTCGACCGCTCCACCATCGAAGAAAATGGAGCCGGTGTTGGCCAGCGGCCACACTCCGTTTGGATTGGGGCCGTCACAGCATAACCTGTCCACAATCCAGTTGGCACGACTGCCCACCTGTGGGACCACGCAATCGTTTTGGATGGTGTAGGTCGAGTAGGTAAGAGTCGTCAGATCTTCCACAAATGCAGAGCCGTTGTTGCAACCTCCGAAGGCGTGCAGTTCCGTGTAGAAAATATCCCCCGGATTAAGCGCGAACCCGGTGGTGTAGAGGTCGCCCCATCCTACAAGCATGTTGTAGTAGGGCGTGCCGGTCGAGCAATTAACTACTTCCTGAACTCCTGCCTGCTCCCCCGCATTGAAATAAATGGACTGCCCGGCAGCCAGATAACCGTCGATTCCTATGTAGTTCAGATCGAAGTAATATGTTTCGGTGCATCCGGTGGTATTGTCGAACGGCACCTGCACGGTCGGCACGCTGATGACCGTCCAAATGTCGCCGAACGAAGTTTTCGCGTTCCACTTCTTCAGGTTGTTGTTCAAAATGACACCGGCTGCGTTAATATTTGACCATTGCTGCGGCCCGGCATTCGGATGGACGGCCTGCTCCACAGGTTGCGGCACTGAGCCGGCCTGACTCATGCCGTGCTGACTGCGCGACATTGGTTTAAGGTCTCCCTGCCAGTGAATTTTCGCCGCCGTCATTGCCCTTTCCCACAGACGGTAGTGGTCGGGATCGGCTTGCTTGTCGGGCCGGGTGGGGAAGCCGTAGGTGGCTAGCTCCTCATCGGCAGCCGTAAGTGGATTGAATGCCCTCGGTGGCTCGGCATAAGTGTGGATGTTGGCGAGGTTGGTTGGGATGTTGCCTGCTGAGAGGTAGATTGCTCGCACCCCGTCACTCTGCCCCATCGCGATTGCCGTGAGACCGAAAAACACGCTTGCCGCCATCGCCATTACCGCCAGTTTTCCGCTGATCTTTAGCGTTTGCATTTTGTCCATCCTCCGTTTCCTTATGGTTCAAGTGCGCTCGATCCCAGTGGCAGATAGCCGATGCTGACCGCGCTGTTTGGCGCCAGCATCGGGTGGGTCTAGGATTGGATTGAGTTTGTATTACTTCCAGGTGGCGGGTTGCTCCTGGCCGTGATTCACCTGGTGCATTTGTTGCGATAGATGTGCGGCTGCCAAGCTCTTCTCCGCCGGCGCGCCATACAACTCGGGGTGAATGTAGTAGCCACGCTCGTTCTCGGGCTTCTCCACACTCACCTGCAGCGGATGCGCTTGGGCGAACGCGTCATGCCGCACACCTGTGACCTGCCAGGAAACCTTCGTGCCCGGCTGCCCGCCAGCGATCACGAAAACTGCCGACCCGCCTCCATCCAGCATCGCGACGCCGTCGTAGAGATTCTTAATTTCGGATGACTCGATCGCAGCATGGTAGAGATATTTGTTGGCCGGATCGAGCGGATGGTCAATTCTGAAATTCTTCGATGCCGCAGAAAGCGTGCCGCTCAAGCTCAGATTGCCGGCGCCATCCAGAAACAGGCTCCCAGATGTGCCCGACGCAAAAAGTACAGCTCCGCCACCTGCGTTGACGATGACTGCGGCATCAGCACCGCTGTTGTTCTTCGCAAGGAAGGCATTGCTATTATCCGAGGTAGCAACCACACCGTACCCGTTGGAGTCACCGATGACTCCGATCGGAGCGTTGCCGCGAATCCCTTGCGCGACCGAACCAAACGACGTGTTAGTGCCCACAACGCCCATTCCATTGGTGCCAGACGCCAGGCCCTGCACACCGAATCCCACCGAGCCTTGGCTTAAGCCTAATACTCCCTTCCCACCCGACGCGCTATCATTTTGGCCGTAGACACCAGAGGAACTGCTGCTGCCTCCGGTCCCGATGACGCCTTGGACTCCAGCCCCGCCGGCGGCGCTGTAGCCGTTGACTCCCACACCCGAGTCGTCCTCACCATAGACGCCATTGCCTCCAGAAGCAGTGTTATTAGCGGCAAGGTAGGTTCCACTGATTCCGAAGGCAGTGATACTCCCGCTGCTGTCGCGTTTCACGATGGCGTTCGGCGTGGTGTCAGGAGTGGGCGGAATTGTCCAGTTCACGGTTAGGGTCCCACTCTTCGTAACCGGCGAACCCGACACCGTGAAATCGGAGGACGGTGCCGCCAATCCAACGCTGCTCACTGAGCCCGTTCCCGGAAATGTCTGTCCCGCGGCAAAAGTAACTTTGCCTGTCGAGGCCACGCTAAAGGCGGTGCCGCTGATTGCCAGTGTGGGGTCCGTTCCCTTCGGAAAAAGGGTTAGCGTGTCGCGCACGTCTCCCTTCCCGTTGACATCGAGAGGAGCCGCTGGAGCGGTCGTATTGATACCGATCGCCGAACCTTTCTGGAAGATGACGGAGTCAATTATGTCGCTGGCGCTATCCCACATAGGCAGATAACTCGCTACGCCCTTGCCCGTGACGGCGGAGTTCTTCGCCGGCTGCGCGGCTGCCGTAGCTGCGCTCGTTGCCTTGGCTGGGGCTGGAGCCTTCGCCGCCGTATCGTTGGCGCGGACGAATGCCGATGGTGGAAGGCCGCCAATCGTTTCCGCATCCGCCGCCTTCAGCGCATAAGGAACGCTGAGGAGCAAGGTCCGCGGAAGCTCATCCTGACCGCTTACCTGCACCCCGAGCCAGCGCGCTTCGCCCGAGCCAAAAAGGTCGGGCGGCAAGCCACTCGGACTGGATGAACCCAGTTGCGCGGTGTAGTGCCCGGATTTGTCCGCGTGAACATTCTGCGTCTCCATCCAAAGGGCAGCGCCGCCTTCCTGATCCTTGTAAATCGCGAAGGTAACTCCGACAACACCGGCCACTAGCTTCCCCTCGGCGTCGACGACCTTCCCCGAATAGTTGATTAGGCGTGGAACCACAGCACTCACGACGGAACTATCTTGAGCAGACAGTGGCATCAGATATCCGAGAAGGATGAGAAGTAGCGTGAATCTTGTGCCGAGTAGTTTCATAAAGTTCTCCTGGGAGTGGTTTGGGCTTTGGCACCGAAATCGCAATCACTGAACCCCGGCGTTTGTTCGAACATCCCGTCCACTTGCGGCAATCTGCTCGAACTCGCCAGAGGATACAACCCAACTGTTCGCAATCGAGATATCACCGTGCAACGCATTGACGGGCAAGCGGTTGGCTGAAGTTGTAATCTATCGTGCTATACTCCCGTCTAATTTTTGGGGAGCCCAAACGCCCATGCAACAGGAGGAATCAGGCAAAATTCTTCGCTTCGGACTGTTTGAAGTAGACGTCGGCGAAGGCAAACTTACGAAGTCCGGAACTCGGATCCGGCTCCAGGAGCAGCCGTTTCGGATTTTGGTGCTCCTGCTCGAGCACGCCGGCCAGCTTGTAACTCGGGATGCGATTCGCCAGGAGCTTTGGGCCCAGAACACGTTCGTCGAATTTGACCGTGCCCTAAACACCGCCGTGGGGAAACTCCGAGCCGCGTTAAGCGATTCTGCCGAGAACCCCCGCTTCCTGGAAACGATTCCGCGAAAGGGCTATCGCTTTATTTCGCCGGTCACCATCACACAACCAGGACAAGCGAACGCAGCCGCGACTGGACCTGGGATTCCTTCGACGCCCGCCGCTGCCGTCTCTGAGAACAATCCAGTCGGAGTGCTCCCGTCAGTTGACACCGCCCCAAAAACAAAACAGTGGCTGCCAATCGGGCTCATCGCCGCTGTTTTGTTGGCCACAGCCGGCGTTGCAGTTTACTGGCATCAAGATCGCAATCGTTTCCGGATTACCCCGAAGGACACAGTCGTCCTCGCCGATTTTGCCAACACAACCGGGGAAGCCGTTTTTGATGACTCCCTTCGACAGGCGCTCGAAGTCGGGTTGCAGCAATCCCCCTTTGTGAACGTCCTCTCCGATCGAAAGGTGGGGCGAATCCTGAAGCAGATGGGGCGTCCTCCGGAAGAGCGGATGACGGGCCGAACGGCCGTCGAAGTATGCCAGCGAGCGAACAGTAAGGTTACGGTGCAAGGCTCGATCGCAAGTTTGGGAGCGACCTACCTTATCGGATTAGCCGCGATTCGCTGCGACAACGGCGAAATACTGGCCAACGAGCAGTTACAAGCCAAACGTAAAGAAGATGTTGTAGATGTGCTGGGACAGGCCACATCGCACATGCGCGCGCGCTTGGGTGAGTCGCTTCCCTCAATCCAGAAATTCAATGCCCCGCTGGAACAGGCAACTACCGCCTCACTTGACGCGCTGAAGGCATATAGCCTGGCGCTTTCGACCTGGGATAAGAAGGGAGATCGAGATTCGCTCCCGTTTTTCAAGCAAGCCGAAGATCTGGATCCAAACTTCGCCATGGCATATGGCGGTCTAGCCACGGTCTATCGCAATCTGCGCGAAACGAAATTGGCTCGAGAGAATGCCGCAAAGGCTTACGAGCTTCGAAATCGCGTAACCGAGTCGGAGGGAGCAACCATTGAAGCACGATATTACGCCTACGTGACCGGCGAGTTGGAAAAGGCGGAACAGGTTCATATTCTGGAAGTTCAAAACTATCAATCGGCTGGCGCCTATAACCACCTGGCTATTGATGAGGGCGAACTCGGGCTTTACGAGATATCGGCTGAAGGTTTTCGCAAGGCGCTGACAATTGACCCCACTCGTGCGAATACATATTCAAATCTCGCGACCGATCTTCTGGCACTGAACCGCCTTGACGAAGCGTCGGCGGTTCTGACCGATGCTAGCCAGCGTAAGTTGCAAACGGAAGGACTGCTTCAGCTGGGGTATTGGATTGCCTTCATTCGCGGGGACAGCGGCCAAATGCAAAGTTTGCTAGAGCTGTCTTCGGAAGTGCCGGGGGCAAAGCCGCTTCTATTAGCCGAGCAGTCAAACACCGAAGCTTACTACGGTCATTTTGGAAAGGCTCGTGAGTTGTCAAGCGAAGCTGCGAAGCTTATGGAGCGCGATGGCGACAAAGAGTCTGCGGCTGTCTGCCTCGCCCAAGCAGCTGTCCGCGAGGCCGAGGTTGGAAGCTATGTCCACGCCCGGGAGTTGCTGGCGCGAGCGCAGAAACTGTCTCGCGGACAGGATGTAACCACCCTCGCAGCTCTGGCGATGGCTCGTATGGGGAATGACGAACAAGCCGACATGCTTAGCCATGAACTGGACAACGATTGGCCTTTGGGTACTTATGTGCAGAAATATTGGCTTCCCCTGATTCGAGCGGAAGCTCATCTTCAAGAAAGACTTCCGTCAAAGGCCGTTGACGACTTGGCGGTGGTGACTCCGCCCCTTGAGTTTGCGAGCCCTCCGGCGTTGTCGGTCGCAACTCTCTATCCCACGTTTGTTCGGGGCCAGGCCTATTTGGCGGCGGGGAACAGAGCAAAAGCACTCGCAGAATTCCAAAAATTGGCAGATCACAGGCGCTTCATGGTGAATTCTCCGCTGTGGCCCTTGAGTCAACTCGAACTCGCCCGCGCCTACGCTGGAATTGGAGAATTGGATAAAGCTCGCCAATCTTGTGAGGAGTTTTTTCAGTTATGGAAGGGCGCTGACCCAGACCTCCCCTTATTGAAGGAAGCCCTAAGTGGATGTCTGAAGGTGCGCAAGTGAACTGGACTTGTGAGATGTTGTGCAGTTGATCACGCTGCAGCTGACTCGAGAACCACGACTCCTAACCAGTTGTTTTCTCTCACAAACACCATCCAAACCCGAACGAAAAAAGTATTGAAGCGTGCCTGTCCTTTCACTGTCCAATAACGATTCCCTAATGCTTCTTACAAGGCTCTTCGAGGGCCACCCGCGTCTTGTAAGTTGTTGTAATTCCAATTAACCGTGGGCTCATAACCCAAAGGTCGGTGGTTCAAATCCACCCCCCGCAACCATCGAATCAATGAGTTGCAGACCTTGCCGGAAGTGGCGAGGGAACAATAAGGGAACAGGTAGCAGGTACCTGTTCCCTTTCCGTTTTTGCCATCACCATTTCCACCACCCGAGCGTTAGCGGGACGAGTCACTTGGAGCATCGAGTTTCGACCGTATCTTGTTGTCATCTCGATGGACGCGTGACGCATGAGCTTCTGTTGAACTTCCAGTGGGAGCCCGCGCTCGGCGAGCCTCGCACGGTAGGTGTGCCGAAAAGCATGCCAGCCCAACTTCGGCAGACCGATCTGGGCAGCGGCCCGGTTCAGGTGGCGCTGACGCATCGTGTCCGCGTGGTAAGGCATTCCGGTGTCGAGATTACCGAACAACCAGCCGCTGACTGGTAGCTCAGCTTCGCGCCACTCACGGAGTACTTCCACCAACTCGGGATGAAGCGGTAGCTCATCTTCGCTGGTTTCCGTCTTCGTGGCTTCCGCGTGGCCGCTGACCACAGACCGCCGCACTTGGAGACTGCGTTTCTCCAAGTCCACATCCTCCCAGCGAAGTCCGAGAATCTCGCTCACGCGAAGCCCCAGGCACATCGCCAAAATCACCATCACCCGGCAGTGATGTGGAAGCAAGGCAAGCAATCGCTGGTACTGCTCGATGGTGACCAGAACCAGCTTGCGTGTCCTGCGCGACGATCCATGCAGTTCAATCAACGACATCGGATTGCGCTGGACTTCCAAATACTGCCAGCGCATCGCGCACTCAAACAGCCGATGGAACACGGCTCTTGTGTGGGCTTTGGACTTCGGCGCGAGATCGCGCGGCTTCTCTTCGTGCTTTCTCGGCTTGGTCTGCAGCCCCTTGATCCATTGCTCCACGGCCATCGGATTCGACGCCATGTCGGAAATGCGCTCATGCATCCAGTACGGTTTGATCCGGTACCGAATCATGGAGCGCAATGCCGAGGACGTGCTGTATCTTTCCGGCAACCCTTCTTTGAGATAGCGGTCGCACAACTGCCCAAAAGTTGCTGCTTCGATGCAGTTGTTAATTTCCGCCCTCACACCAGCCAAAGAGCGTTGCGCCTCGGCCTGAGTTCGGTATTGCTGGATCGTTCCTATATGACACGAGACTTCAACTTGCCGTTCTCCCTGTACCGAAAGACCCAGACATCAGGCCCACGCCGGCGTTGTTTTCTCTGAATACAACCTTGTTGGTAAGTCTGTCGTTCCTTCTTCATGCCGCTTGTCCTTTCTTTCTGGAAAGCGGCGCGGATGATCTCTGTGAAGATACATCGTTCTTGAGGGCTGTGGCCAGTTCAGAAATCAGAAATCGCCAACGCTTGCGAACACCGTTGCTCAAGGAATGAGCAGGAATTCTCCGCTGACAGGCGAGGCGATTGACGGTAATGGGAGAACAACAAAGAAATCTGGCCGCCTCTTTCGCGGTAACGAACGGCTCAATTGCCGACGATGAAGCTGCATTCGCCACGAAGTACCTTTCATTGACCCGATGATTCGATTGGAAGTGCCCTGCTGGCCCGGACTCCTCCAACTTAAAGCGGAAATCCGGCTTGGATTTATGCTTTCTTGAGCACACCTATGCAGTTTCGGCATGAATCTCAGGCCCCGGGTTGTTGCAGCGAAGGCACACCATCAATCCCGCGCACAGAATCCCCGGCGAGGCTTAATTCCTGAACGTCGAACAGCAGCAGAAAGTCAACAAGCGAATGCGCGGATTACGCGCCGCGCGTCGTTTTTCGGTCGAATCCCTCCCTCTCCGCCAGTTCACGGTCCACCCGACCTAGAATCCGCTGGCAATGGCCGGTTCAAAAGAGAGCCTGAGCCTGCCGTGTAGAAGCAGGCAGCCCTGAAAATGTGATCGGCACCGACTTTCCGAAGACTCTGTACCCACAAAAAAAGCGTCCCGGACTCAATTGAGTCGTGGGACGCTCGTTTCGAACAGCCCTCCCCCGAAGTCTGCTCAATTTCAACTTAGACTCTGCGCAAGTCTTGGTACATGGCTCCCTCGTGCCATGGACGATCACAGGAATCGCTTCATCAAAACACTGCGCTGAGAGGCTTGGACGCGTGGCCGGGTTCGGTCTGCTCTCGGTCCCGATTTGGTCCACCTGGGTGGGTTCGGACATGATCGTCGCCCACCGCGTGCGGGCGTGGATTGAACCGCAAATCTAATGACGACATCATTCTGACTAAGGGGTGAACGAATTCCACATCCACTGCTCGGATTGCGCTCAGCCGCGCGTCATTTCTCCACTCCCGGCGGGCGAGGGTGACCACTCCGCTTCGCTCCGGGACGGCCCTTCGGGACAGCACGGCTGCGCGCCAAACGTTAACCCCGCTTTGGCACTGGCCGCGCCCGCCTCTCGGTCCTTCCCCCTCGCCCTCCGTCGTTCCTCTTTGTCTCCCGGTGGTCCGTTTTTTCCTTCGCTTCGCTCCGGGGTGTAAGAAAAAAACGCCCCACCGGGCAGACAAAGGAAAGAACATGAAGTTAGAAGAAATCAACAACAAAACCAAAGACGCAATGGAGTATCTCGTGCATTCGCTGGAGTCCGGCCACAGTGAAGTCCTCACCCAGTATCTCGGAGCAATGGCCCGATTCCATTCTTACTCATTCGGTAACTTAATGTTAATTGCGAGACAAAGGCCAGACGCCAGCAACATCGCAGGGATACTTGGGGCCGCCCATTCAGATGTGTGACGCGCTCTCGCGCAATGTTCCGAATCTGGCTGCGGGGGTGGAGATTCTGCTGGCGAACTGCCTTGCTCATGGAAGGCGACAGATCGTGGAAGTAG
>Ga0187847_10001384_pt1 | contig 21940 bp, 17 predicted proteins | sample June2016WEW_4_10_FD_132458 | JGI IMG/M metagenome (GOLD analysis project Ga0187847, IMG submission 132458) | Peatland microbial communities from SPRUCE experiment site at the Marcell Experimental Forest, Minnesota, USA - June2016WEW_4_10 | ecosystem: Environmental > Terrestrial > Soil >...
AGGCTGCTGTTCTCGGGGGACGAGACCAAGAAGTCGGTCAAGGTTCTCTCGGGCGGAGAGAAAGGCCGGATGATTTACGGCAAGCTCATGCTCACCAAGCCCAATGTGCTGCTGCTCGATGAACCGACCAATCACATGGACATGGAAACCATCGAGTCGCTGCAGATCGGTCTCGAACATTATCCGGGCACGATGATCTTCGTCTCGCACGATCGAGAATTCGTCGGTGGGCTCGCGACGCGCATCATCGAGCTGCGGTCGGGCCAGCGCCCCATGGACTTCAAGGGCAGCTACGACGAGTATCTGAAGATGCAGGGCATCGAGGCATAGCCGCAGCGGCACAGGGGTGTCCATGCGATCCGGAATTTCCGGGCGGCATCGTCCCCGACAAATCCCTCAACAGCCTCCCCTACGACGGCATGAATTTCGAATTCAGTTTCAACGACAATTCCTGGAGCGGGGTTGCGAACCTCGAGTTCGTGCCGGAAACACGGGTTGCGATGCGCCTCAGCGGCACCACGAAGATCGCGCTCGAGGAGTACGACGACTTCGTCCGTGTCGGTCACTTCCTTGCCGCATCCAAACAGATGCATCAGCTGTTCCTGGTCGTCGACAAGAGCACCAAGTGGGCGGATCTCGAATTGGGTTTCGGCGCGGGATTTACCGCAGCCACGGATCATCGCGTGATCAAGCTGATCGTGCCCCGCAATCTCTAGAAGAGCGCGACCGCGGCCGCGAACACGAAATAGAGGATTCCGAACAGCGCAAGCTTGCGCGCGCTCAGCTTGCCCCTGCGCAGCAGGATCCACATCAGCGCGATCGAGGCGATCGTCACGGCCGAGGCGATCGCCAACGGCCGGTCGAACAGCCAGGGCGTGAAGAAGATGCCGAGCGCGCCCGGGATCGTCGCTTGTATCAGCATCGCGCCGCTGATGTTGCCGAGCGCGAGCGTCGTCTTGCCCTGGCGCAGCCAGATGATTGCGTTGAGCATCTCGGGCAATTCGGTCGCGATCGGACTCAGCAACAGCGCGGTCAGTTGCGTGGACAGGCCGAGCTCCGGGCTCAGGGCGGCCAATTGGCGCACGAACAGCTGCGAACTCAAGAAAATCACCGACAGCGCGAGCAGGGTCTGCAGCAGGGCCCAGTGCGTCGGCGGATCGGCATCCGTGGGGCGAAACTTCAGCGGCTCGAGCTGCACTTCGGACCGGCCGACTTCGTCGCCGCCGGTGATTTCCCGCCAAGTGTAGGCCGCATAGGCGAGCAAGAACGCGCAGCCGAGCCAGGACTTGTAGCGGAAAACCACGAAGCCAAGCGCGACCTTTGCGGCGAATATCAGCAGAAACCAGGCTTGATCGTGCGCAAGGCGCCGCTGCTCGACGAGCTCGAGCATCGGCATGCGCCGCTTGCCGCGAAATGCGAGGAACGAGAGTCCCACGACCGCGTAGGCGATCGTGCCGAGCACCAGCGGTCCGCCGATTGCGGCTCCGACGCCGATCTGCTTCTGAGCTGCGGATCCGCCCGACGCAACCGCAACGAACGTCACGACGCTTTCGGGCAACGCGGTGCCGAAGGCCGCGAGCACCGTGCCCACCGCGCTTTCGGACACACCGAGTCGCAGGCCGACCCACTCGATGCCGTTGACGAAGTATTCACAGGCGAGATAAATCACCGCCGCGCAGGCGAGCAGCATCAGCACGGTCGGTAACAGCGTCACCGCTCAGAACTGCGCGTGGACTCGCACCGCATAAATCGGTGCGGGGCCGCGATCGGTGTTATAGCCGGGATTTTTCACCCATTGATAATCGAGGCTCACGTGCGCCCACGCAAGTACCGCGAAGCTGTAGTAGGTTTCGATGATCTGCTCGGCGCCCGGATGCGGCAGCCGTCCGTCGCCGACCAGGATGCCGAGGCCGCCCAAATTGAAGTATTGCTCACGCTCGGCGGAAATCGCGTTGACGATGCCGGCGATGCCGACCGTGTCCTCGGCGCGGTGCCAGGCGGATCCTTTGATCGACACGCCGCCGGAGATGCCGCGGTCGACATCGGTGAATTCATACGCCTCGACATTGCCGGCGGCCTTGCCGATGCGTGCGAACACGCCGACGTCGGCCGAGACCTGCTGCTCGAGATCGAGGCTCGCGCCGAGACGGCTGCCGTAGGTGCGCACGTCGGCGGTGTTCGGTGCCGTGTTGGTTTGCTCCGCGAGCACGATCGCCGCGTCGAGCCGGCCCATGCGCCCGCGTGTGTCGAAGCCGGTCAGCATGAGCCGGCTCGACGCGGCGATCGTGCCGGTGCTCGAACTCCCCGACAATTTGGAACTCATGGAATCCCGGGTCCAGATGCGTGCTGTTCGGCACCGTCGATAGATCGAACAGGCCCGCGCGCACGGTCCAGGGTCCTTGATAACGCTCGGCGGCCGCTCCGACCGTGTAGGCCCAGGCGTCGGCCGCATAGTCGAACGTCGCGGCATCGACCGCAGTCCAGTTGAGGAAGTCGTTGCGCGCGTCGTGGGCATATTGATTGGTATCGAAGACGTCGGTGACGCCGAACTTGCCGACCGTGAACACCCAGCGGTCGGCGCTGCGTGAGCCCGCGAGCTGCAACTGATCGGCGTCGACGGCTTCAGTCGCCGGTCCCGAATTCACGGTCTCGCGGATGAAAGCACGCGGTAGGCGCAGATAAGGCGAGTTCCGACCGACCTTGTAAGCTTCGGCGCTCGGGAAGCCGGCGACGCCCAGCGTCGCATCGAGGCCGAAGCCCTGGTCGATCTCCGGCGAGACCCAGGCTTCGGCGCCCGGCCAGAGTCGCACGCCCAACGACAGCGTCGCGTCGGTGGTTTCGCGACCCTCGTCGGGCGAAAGACTGTTGCTGCCTGCGTACGGCGCCGCGAACGAACCGGCTTCCTGTTCGACATAGGTCGCTTGGCCGTGGATCGCGAATGTCTGCTCCGGGGCGTCGGCCGCAGCGGCGCAAGCTGCGCCGGCAATCATGGCCACACCAGCGCATAGCCGCGCAGCCTGCAGTCCGTTGAATAGGGTCGCCATCGCTCGTCACGCCTGTCGTTGCTTGCCGCGGACTGCATCGGCGGCCGCGCGCTTGCGCGCCGCGACCGGGCTGGACTGCGGGTCATATAGGGTAGGGGAGTATAGGATATCGGCGGCAGCCATGACAAGCGCGCATATCCAGAATCGGCACAGCCTCATCCGATCGGGAGCCTAGGCCGCGGGTGTGACGCGGGTGTGACGCCGGGCCGCGGGCGCGCGCGCTTTTCGCGCTGCGCGCGTTTGTCCGGTAAGCTCAGGCGCCAAGAAAATCGCGTGAGGATCGACATGGCCAGAACTGAGGCAGAAGCCGGCGTGCCGACGCGCAAGGAACTGACCTGGCGTGGTCTGGTGCTCGGCGTTTCGATCACGCTGATTTTCACTGCGGCCAACGTCTTTTTGGGCCTCAAGGCGGGATTGACGTTTGCAACCTCGATCCCCGCGGCGGTGATCTCGATGGCGATCCTGCGCGGCTTCGCCGGTTCGACGATCCAAGAAAATAATATCGTGCAAACGGTCGCCTCGGCGGCCGGCACGCTGTCGGCGATCATTTTCGTATTGCCCGGCCTCGTGATGATCGGCTGGTGGACCGGATTTCCCTACGGAACCTCGTTCACGATCTGCGCCTTGGGCGGCGTGCTCGGCGTGATGTATTCGATCCCGCTGCGGCGCGCGCTCGTGACGAATTCGGACTTGCCCTACCCTGAAGGCGTTGCCTGCGCGGAAGTGCTCAAGGTCGGCGCCCATGGCGGCGGCGACGCCGAATCGGCTGCCGCGAGCCGCGAAGGCCTGTTCGCGATCATCATCGGCAGTCTGGCGTCGGCCGTGTTCGCGTTGGTAGTCGCGACGCAGGTATTCGCGAGTGACGTCGAGAAGTATTTCCGCGTCGGCGGCAAGAACGCAGTATCCGGGTTCGACTTCAGCTTGTCGTTTGCGCTGTTCGCCGTCGGCCACCTCGTCGGAATCTGGACCGGTCTCGCGATGCTCGTCGGCGCTGCGATCGCCTGGGCCGCCGCCGTGCCCTACTTGAGCAACCTGCACCCGCTCACGGGATCGGTCGCCGAGCTCGCTCACTCGGTCTGGAGCCACCAAGTGCGGTTCATCGGTGCCGGCGTCATTGGTGTCGCGGCGATCTGGAGCCTTATCAAACTCGTCGGACCCGTGGTCGGCGGCCTGCGCTCGGCAATGGCCGCTTCGCGTGTGCGCAATGCGGGACAGGGCGCCTCGCTGCCGCGCACCGAACAGGACATTCCGATCGGCATCGTCGCCGCCGTGACCTTGGCCTCGATGCTGCCGATCGGCTGGCTGCTCGGCAATTTCGGCGCAGCCAGCGGCCTCGGCGCGCAATTGCCGTTGCTGATCATCGGCGGCATCGCCTACATCGCGCTCATGAGCTTTTTCGTGGCCGCGGTTTGCGGCTACATGGCGGGGCTCATCGGCGCTTCCAACAGCCCCCTGTCGGGTGTCGGGATCCTCGTCGTGATCGGCGCTGCACTGCTGCTTGCGTTGGTCGTCAAGCCCTTGCTGCCGGCGACCGCCGCGCCCGCGCTCGTCGCGTTTGCTTTGTTCATCACGGCGGTCGTGTTCGCCGCCGCGACGATCTCGAACGACAATCTACAAGACCTCAAGACCGGCCAACTCGTCGATGCGACGCCATGGCGCCAACAGGTCGCGCTATTGGTCGGCGTCGTCGCAGGCGCCGCCGTGATTCCCCCGGTGCTGGGCCTGCTCAAGAATGCCTATGGCTTCGCGGGTTCTCCGGGCGCCGATGCCGCGCGGGCGCTGTCCGCACCGCAAGCGGCGCTGATTTCGGCGCTTGCGCAGGGCGTGATTCAGGGCAATCTCGATTGGAATCTCATCGGCGTTGGTGTGGCGATCGGCCTCGGCGTGATTGCGCTCGACGAGACGCTCAAGCGCACGACATTCGCGAGCCTACCGCCGCTCGCGATCGGCATGGGCATCTATTTGCCGATGGCCACGACGCTGATCATCACGGTCGGAGCGGTCGCCGGATGGGTCTATGACCGGCGTGCCGAGCGCACCGCGAATCCCGGGCGCAGCAAACAGCTCGGCGTGCTGCTGGCGTCCGGCATGATCGTCGGTGAAAGCCTGCTCGGCGTGCTGATCGCGGGCCTCGTCGTGGTCACCGACAAGGCGAGTCCGTTCGCGCTCGTCGGCGCGGGATTTGCCGACGCCTCGGTTTGGATCGGGGGCCTCGCGTTCGTGGCGACGGCCGTCGCGCTCTATCGCTGGCTCAATCGAGTGAGTGGCCCGGCAACGAATGGTCGCGCCGCAACCCGAGCGTGAGCGCGATCATGAGCACCATGACGACGGTCACCAGCAGATAGGCAATGCCGAAGCCGGCGGACCCACCGCCCTTGAAGTCGGCGATCGCACTGACAGCGGCCGCCGCCAGCAGCGTGCCGATCGCATTGAAGATGTTGATGAGTCCCTGCGCGGAGGTGCGCATGCTCGCCGGGGCCTCGTCGATCGCGATCGAGCGTAATGCACCGCCGACGACGACACCGATGCCGAGGCCCACGGGTATCGTCGCGGCGAGAAACGCCGACAAGCCGTAATCGGTGACCGACACCGCGGCATAGCCCGCGGCAAGCAGGGTGAATCCGATCAGCAGCAACGCGCGCGCGCCCATGCGATTGAGCAATCGCCCGGCGCCGGCCGATCCGAACATCGAGGCGACGACCAGCGGCAGCAGCACGAAACCGACGCGATTCGGTGTCACACCGTAGCCGAGCGTTGCGATCGAGGAGACGAATATGACGCTGCCCATGCCGAAGCCCGCGCCGAGAGCCAACCCGTAGGCCGTGGCAAGCTGCCGATTCGCGAACAAACTCAGCGGAATCAATGCGCGGACCGCGCGCCGCTCGACCGCAATCAGGGTCACGAGCAGCGCGGCGGCGAGGCACAGAGCCCAAGGCCACAGCAGTTTGCCCGAGAATTCATCGGCGACGCGTGTGATCCCGAGCACGATCGCCGCGAGCAGCGCGAACGTCGCGAGGATGCCGCGACCGTCCAAAGGTGCGAGCGGCGGGGTAGCGCGCGAACGCGGCAATACGCGATTGCCGAGGATGATCACGATGCCCGCAATCGGCAGGTTGATCAAAAAGATCCAGTGCCAGCTCAAAGTCACCAGAAGCAATGCCGCGAGCGGCGGTCCGAGCACGAAGGCCATGCCATAGGTCGCGCCGATGAGTCCAAGCGCTTTGCCGCGCTCGGCCGCCGGATACGTGTCTCCGACCACCGCGCTGGCGGTCGGCGTGATGCCGCCCGCGCCGATGCCCTGCACCGCGCGACTCGCGATGAGCATCCAGAAGCGCGGCGAGAGTGCGATCAGCAGTGATCCGAGCGCAAAGCACGCGACACTCGCGAGGTAAATGGGCCTGCGGCCGTAGCGATCGCTCAAATTCGCCATCAGCGCGGTGCTACACAAAGAGAACAGCACATAGACGCTCATCACGAGGCCGACCGCGCGGTTGTCGACCCCGAATGCGGCGCGCAACGCGGGAATCGCGGGCCCGATCACGGCCGTATCCAGCGCGGACATGAATACGCCGATGAACAGAACCGGCATGAGCCGGGGCGATCTCGTGCCGCCGGCCGCCAAGGAATCTACCGCCATGAAATCTCCGCGAACATCCAAAATTATAGCGCCGATGCCCGCGCCGCGCTGCGCCGGCCGCCAGTCGGCCACGCTGGCATCCGGTTCGGGCCTGGTGTAGCGTGGCGGTCGAGATGTATTCAGCGCTCGAGAAGTTTATGCCCACTCTGAGCTTGCGCCGGGTTAGCGACATCGAATTTCAGATCCCCGGAACCGATCCATGGTACGCGGATCGGCGCGATCCCGCTCTGACCGTGATGACGGACTTCCGCGAACGGGCATCCGTGACGGTCAGTGACGTCGCGGCGGTCGATGCGGCACTCGAGCACATGAAGCACACCGGTGTGCGTTGCGCGTTCGCAGTTGACGGTGAGCGGCGCACCGTCATCGGCCTGACGACCGCCTACGACATCATGAGCGAGAAGCCGATGCAGAGTTCGCACACACCGCGCCGCGAGGTATTGGTGCGCGACATCATGCTGAAGATCGCCGACTGGCGGGTGCTCACCGTCGCCGATCTCGAAAGTGCGACCGTCGGCTCCGTGGAGCGTCTGTTCGAGAGGAGCGGGCTTACGCATGTTCCGGTCATGGAGGCCGTCGGCGCTCAGGGATACCGCCTACGCGGATTGCTGTCCGCCGCCAAGATCAAACGACTGTTGTCGCGGTGATCGAGGCCGCCGCTCCGCCGCGCGCCAAATTGCGCGCTCTGCAGATCACGACGGTCGTGGTGCTGTTCGGCGGCTACGCCGCGTTATATTTCTGCCGCGCCGACTTGTCGGTCGCGACGCCGATGATCATCGAGGAGCTGGGCACGAAGGGTGTCGGCCACGACGTGGCGCTGGTCGGGATCGGCAAAATCGCCTCCTGGGGCGTATTCGCCTACGCGCTCGGCAAACTGTTTCTCACCGGGCTCGGCGATTTCTGGGGCGGGCGCATCAATTTTCTGATCGGCCTTGCGGGCGCGACGCTGTTCACGCTGTGCTTCGCCGCAGTCGGCGTGCTGCCGCTGTTCACGCTCGCATGGCTCGGCAATCGCCTCACGCAGTCGCTCGCCTGGGCGGGACTCGTCAAGGTGTCCTCGAAGTGGTTCGACTTCACCTCGCATGGTGCAATCATCGGCGTGCTCAGCGTCAGCTACCTCGTCGGCGATGCGACCGCGCGCCAGTCGATGGGCGTCTTGATCCAGCACGGATTTGCGTGGCGCCAGCTGTTCTACTACGCGGCGGGCGTGGCCGGCTTCTTTCTGGTCGCCAACCTGCTGCTGCTGCGCGAGTCGCGCAAACAGCTCGGGTTCCCCGAAGCGCACGCGAATCCCTTGAACCTGTTCGCCGAGAGCGAAGATAAGCCGCGAAACTTGCGCGCGCTGCTCGGGCCCTTGCTGCGCAGCCGCGCGTTTCTGTTGGTGTGTTTCCTGTCGCTCGGCTGCACGATCATTCGCGAGACATTCAATGACTGGACCCCGATTTATTTGCGCGAGTATCTCGGCTACAGCACGGGCCACGCGGCCAAACTGAGCGCCATATTTCCCGGCGTCGGTGCAGCCTCGGTGGTGTTCACGGGCTGGCTCAGCGACAAGCTCGGCGTCAACGGACGCTCGATCATCCTGCTGACGGGGCTCGTGCTCACGGCCGCATCGCTGCTGCTTATGATGCTGATACCGGCGAGCAAATCGGGCTCGATCCTGCCGCTGATCGCGATCGGCACGATTGCCTTTTGCTTGTTGGGTCCGTACTCGTATCTCGCCGGTGCGTTTGCACTCGACTTCGGCGGCAAACAGGCCGGCGCGATGTCCTCCGGTATCATCGACGGCGTCGGCTACTTGGGCGCAGTCATGGGCGGCGTCACGGTGGCCCAGGTCTCGGTCGGCTACGGGTGGCAGGGAGTTTTCATCGGGCTGGCGGTCGTCAGCGCACTCGCTGCGGTCGGCGCCGGTGCATTGTATGCGCTCGGCCGCAGAGCCGCGGCAACCGGGGAGCATCTCGCATGAGCATCGCAGATGAGATTTTCGCGATCTATGAAAGCCGCGGATCGAGCGCGTATTACGGCGAGCCGGTCTCGATGACCGAACATGGCTTGCAGGCCGCGCATTTTGCCCAAGCCGAGGGCGCGCCGCCGGAACTCATCGTTGCGGCGCTGCTGCACGACATCGGGCATTTGCTCGAGGCCGTGCCCGACGACATCGACAATTGGAAACAGGATGCGCGCCATGAAGAGATCGGCAGCCGCTGGCTCGCCGCGCGCTTGCGCGCGGCAGTGGCCGCCGCGGTGCGGCTGCACGTGCCCGCGAAACGCTATCTGTGCGCGACCGACTCCGGTTATGGCGCGAAGCTCAGTGCGGCGTCGGTCGTGACCTTGGAGCTGCAGGGCGGCCCGATGTCTGCGCAAGAGGTGTCCGCGTTCGAGCGGGAACCGTATCACCGCGAAGCACTGCGCGTGCGCCGATGGGACGATCAGGGCAAAGTCCCGGGCTTGAAGACGGCTTCATTGCACGATTATCGGGCACTCATCGAAGGCGCCGCCAAATAGCGTCCGAACCAGGCGACGATGCGATCTTCGCGGTCCTTGAGAAAACTCGGCCGGCGCAAGCCGTGATACTCGCCGGGATAGACGATCAGCTGCGTGTCGATGCCGAGCGTGCGCAAGGCCTGGTACATCTGCTCGCCGCCGGCAACCGGAACGTTGAAATCCTTATCGCCGCCCATGAACAGCGTCGGTGTGTGGATGCGATCGGCATGAAAGAACGGATAGGAGACCTTGAGCCATAGCGGCGTGTTCTGCCACGGGGGCCCAAGCTCGCTGTTGTATTGCAGAATGTATTCGTCGCTGCCGTACATCGTCAGTTGATTCGCGCTGCCCGCACCGCTGACCGCGGCCTTGAAGCGCCGGTCGCTCGCGATGGTGTAGTCGGTCAGAATGCCGCCGTAGCTCCAGCCGCCGATGCCTAAGCGAGCGGGATCGGCTATCCCTGAGGCAAGCACCGCATCGACGCCTGCGAGCAGATCTTCGACCTCTTTGTGTCCCCAATCGGCGAAGATCGCTCGCGCGAAACGGCTGCCGCGTCCGCTGCTTCCGCGATAATTGATGCCGACGACAACATAGCCGTTCGCGGCAATCAGCTGGCGCCGAAACTGGTATTCGTCGAACGCCATGGAATGCGTGTCTTGCCCGTTCGGACCGCCGTGGATCCAAAGCAGCGTCGGATAGGTCTTGCCGGACTGGAAACCGGGCGGTTTCACGACCAGACCGTGCACCTCGGTGCCGTCCTTGCTCTTGAAGCGCAGGTCGTCGACGCGTCCTAGGTTCAGCTCGCCGAGCAGCGCATCGTTGTGCGAGGTGAGCTTGCGCAGGCCGCCGTTTTCGAGCGCATAGATTTCGCCGGGCGCTTCGTCGTCGGAATATAGCGCGGCCGTGTGACCGGCGGCGCTCGACAAGGCCGCGATCACCGACGGCTTCGAGACGAGTCGCGTGATTGCGCCGCTCGGCAAGTCGATGCTCGCGGGATAGGCCGAGCCGTCGTCCTCGACGCTCACGGTGATCGAGTGTGAGTCGGCCGAAAACGCGTACGACGCGATCGCTCGGTCGAGCGAATCGCTCAAGGCACGCACGGTGCCGCCGCCCGCGGGTACGACGGCGAGGCGGTCCTGGATGTAGGCGTTGTACTTGGGCTCGAGGCCTTGCAGAAAAGCGAGCAGGCTGCCGTCCGGACTCCATGCGAGAGCCTGCGCATTGGGCGCATAGGGGCGCGCGAGTTTCACTGGATCCGCGCCCGCGCGCGCATCGATGACCTCGATATCTTCCGCGCCGTCCGGATCCGGACCATAAGCCCGGGTGCGCACGAACGCGATACGTTTTCCGTCGGGCGACCAGACCGGTTGATCTTCGTTGAACGCGGCGTCGCTGGTCAGCGCTCCGATTTTTTGCGAGGCGAGGTCGAACAAGTAAAGGTGGCGCTTCTCGCCGGTCGCAAGGTAGCCCTCCTCATCCTCCTTGAAGTGCCAAGAATCGATGACGATCGGTTTCGGCGCCTTGGCCTCTTCCGAGCTATGCAGCATCGCGAGCACCAGATGCGTGCCGTCGGGCGACCATTGGTAGTCGTTGATATCGTCCTTCGTGTCGTAGATGGAACGGGCCTCACCACCGCGCCGATCGAGCAGCATGAGGTGTTCGTGATCCGCACCTGCCGGTGTCGCGAGAAATGCCAGATAGCGCCCGTCGGGACTGAAGCGCGGCGCATGGGTACCGTGCGTCGGGTTGGTCATCGGCAGCTGCTGCTTGCCGTCCCAACTGACCATCCAGACGGCGCTGCGCGCCTCGTCGGCCTCGCGGTCATTGGACGTCACGATGTACGCGACCCATGCGCCGTCCGGTGCGCACTGCGGATCGGACAGCGTCAGTGCCCGGTAAAAGTCATCGGAACGCAGCGTTCGTCGTTCGATCGGCGCGGCGGCGCCTGGTGCATCCACGGCAAGCGCCGCGCTCGCGCAAACATTGAGCATGATCAGCGCAGCGAGCTTGGCGTGAGGCAAGAATCGCCGACTCATTGCGAAGCTCCGGGCCGGTCGACCTTGCGAAATCCGGCCGGCACATCGAACATCGCGCTCGGGATCGCGTCGTAGCGCACCGCGACCGTTTCCGTGCTCATCCGAAACAATTGCGTCATGCCGGGCGGCGGCGCTTCGGCGTTCTTGCTGTCGTCCGATTTATGCATTTTGCCGAACAAGCCGACGATCAGGCCGCCCGAGGTCGTCGGCGGCGATGAGGAGTTCGCGGCGGCGCCGGTGTTGCCATCGGTCGAGGTGCATTGCGGGCCGCCGAAGTGCATCGAAAACACGGTCTTGAGCGGATAGCCTTTCAATCGGCCGGCCTGCTTCATCGCCTCACCCCAGCCGTTCTGGTAGCGATCGAAGACGGCACGCGCACTGCTCTGCATGTTTGCGGTTAGATCGCCGTCGAGATGCATTTTCTTGGCATAGCTGCGCCAGAATTCGCGCGTCTCGGCCTCGCCCGGTACATCCGCCGCCAACCATTGGTCGAGCTGAAATACGAAGTCGCAGCTCGTGCCTTTGCTCTTGTCGGTACAGGTCTGCGTCACGGTCACCGTGGCGCGGCCGGTATCGGCGCCCGCAATCGTGGCGTGCTCGCCGGTCTGATCGATGTCGGCTCTCGCCGGCGACCATAGGCATTGGCTCTCGTCGACCGGCGCCCCGGACGGCGCCTGCTGCGGCTGCCCCTTGCCGGCATCGGCGCCGCGGGCGCCTTGCAGCGCCTGGTTCAGGTTATCGCGCATCTCCTGAAAGCTCATCTCGGTGTATTGCTTGTTCGCGACGTCGACTTCATCGATGTGCTCGAGGTCGAGACGGATGATCTGCACCGTGTTGCCGCTCGAGCCTTTGACGAGCGCGCGCAGCAACTTCGACTTCAATTGGGTTTGGTGTTCGGTGCGTGCCGCATCCTTGGAAATGGCGGTCACGGTCTTGCCCTCCATTGCGCCGAGCTTCATCGGTCCGAACCCGTCGATCGCGACCTGTTGTTCGATCGTGATGTCGGCCGATGCGAGCCTCGTCATGCAAAGCGCGAGGAGGCCGATGCTACAAATCCGTGTAGTGGTGTTCAAAGTCAATTTATTCCCCTTGGGTTGTCAGCCGCACCCGCGTGTTTTGGTCGTACTTGTGATTCGGGTGTGCGCACCCGTATCCTATCGCGCAGTGGCGGGGTCGGGCCACCGAAGACTAAACAGTAGCGCCAGGAACGCGCAGCGGACCAACAGGTCCGGCAGCGTATTGAGTACCAACACGCCAGGGGAGAAGAAATCATGTTATGTCCAAGATGCAAACAGCCGGTGCGAGACGGCGCGAAATTTTGCGATTCCTGTGGTCAGACGATGGACACGGCGCCGGGCAGTCCCGCGGCAGGCGGTGCGTCGCCGGCCGGTCCCGCGGCCGGTGGTCCGGCCGCGACCGTGATTCGCAGGCCGATGGCCGCGTCCGGTGGTCCCGGCGCTGCGGGACCCGGCGCTGCGGGACCCGGCGGCGGCGGATCGGGCGCCGGCACATGGACCGCGGGTGCAGCCGGAGGCGGATCGGCGGCCTTTACGAATGCGCTCAATGACCGCTTCCCCGGGCTGTTCGATCGCGTCAAGAACATTCTGCTCACACCCAAGACCGAATGGCCGGTCATCGATCCGGAACAGACCACGGTTGCAAAGCTCTATACGGGCTACGTGATCCCGCTCGCGGCATTCGCGGCGCTGATGCGCTTTCTGAACATGTCGGTCATCGGCAGCAGCATTCCGTTTGCGGGCACCTTCCGTGTGCCGTTCATGACCGGCCTCGTGACCTCGATCGAGCTCTTCGTTTTCAACTTGGTCGGGCTCTATCTGTGGGCTTTTCTGATCAATCTGCTCGCGCCCACGTTCGGCGGGCAGCGTGATTTGCGTCAGGCGGTCAAAATCTCGGCGTACACGGCGACGGCGGTCTGGGTCGGTTCGGTGTTCAGCCTGCTGCCGGTGTTCGCGAGCCTGTTGCAGCTGGCGGTCGTGATTTACGCGATCTATCTGCTCCATCTCGGCCTCGCGCTGATGCGCCGTCCTCAAGAAAAGGCGGTCGGCTATACGGTCGCCGTGATCGTCTGCGTGATCTTGGCCGGCCTCGTTTTGGGCACGGTCAGCTACCTCACCGGATTCGGGCGCTACAGCGGCTATGGCGGGTTCAATACGGCGATCACACGCGCGCAGCAGCAGGAGCAAGCGCAACAAGCGGTCTCCAACGCGATCGGTAGCGCGCTGGGTTCCGACGACAAGAGCAAGCAGGGACTCGCCGCGGCGATCAACGGCTTTGCCGAAATTGGCCGCAAGATGGAGCAGCAGCAGGCCGCCAACGGCGGCTCGAATGCGTCGCCGCCTGGGGCCGGCGGCACAGCGACTGCGGCCGGCAACACGCAGGACGGCGCCGCAGCCGCCGCCAACGTGCTCAGCGCGTTGGGCGGAGCGATGGCCGGCAACCGCAAAGTCGACCCGGTCGATTTTCATGCGCTCAAAGACTTGCTGCCGGGATCGCTACCCGGCATGCAGCGTGTCAATGCCGAGGGCAGCAGCCAAGCGGCGCTCGGCATGAAGAGCTCCGAGGCCACGGCGACTTATCAGGGCACGGCCGGTGCGCGCGCGGAAATCAAAATCGCCGATGTGTCCGCGGTCGCCGGATTGATGGATGCGGCCGGCGGCATCGCGCAGAGCGTCACGTCCGAGAGCGACACGGGTTTCGAGCGCAATGCGACCGTCGCGGGGCAGATTGCGCACGAGAAATACGACAACCAATCCAAGCACGGCGAGCTTTCCGTAATCGTCGCGAAACGTTTCGCCGTCGATGTGTCCGGCGATGCGGTCGATATGAGCGCGCTAGAGCAGTATGCGGGCACGATCGATTTCTCGCGGCTCGCGGCCATGAAGGACGTCGGGCTGCAGCAGTCGCAATGATCGCTTAAGCGGTTTTTAGTCGCGCCGATCGGAAAACAGGCTGCCGAGCAATCCGCCGACGACCGCGCCGCCGATGATTTTCGCGACATCGGTGCCGATATCGTTGCCGAAGCCATCGGCGCGCGCGACGTCGTCTTCTTGTTCGATGCGCGATACGACCCAGTCGAAGCGGCCGCTGGTCACGGCCGCCTTGCAATAGCGGCACTCGCCGATTTGCGTGAGCGCCAATGGCGCGCCGCAGTTGGGGCAGGTATTTTCGAGTGTGCCGGCCTTGTTCGTCGTGGCCACGCCGACCGAGCGCTGGAAGGTCCAATCTTCGCTGAACGGCCGCACGCTGCGATCGCCGAACACGACGCGGCCCGAGCCGTCGACTTCGTAGTCCGCGGCCGCGGCACTGATACGTACCGTCAAATCGTCGAACACCCGGCCATGAATCACGCGCACCGGCTCGATCGCGCTGATCGATAGTTTCTCCATGACGTCGCGCCGTCCCTCGGCGGCCATCGTCTCGAGCTGCGCACGCCACGCAAAGTAGGCGCCGGGGCTCAAGAATGCGCGGCCGGCCTCGAGATTCTGTTTGCACCAAGCGTCTTGCAGTGCCATGAAGCCGGTCTGCACGCGTGCGAGGAAAGCGTTCAGGTCGAATGCCGCATCGGCGGCGCGCAGGCTCGCGATGCCTTCGGACGGCGTCGGTGCCGCAACGCCTAGCAGCGGATCTGCGCCGAATCCCACGAATGCTGCGGGCTGCACATCGGCAACGACCCAGTCGACCGAGCCGTTGGTCACGCTCGCGCGGCAATGTGTGCAGGTGCCGTCGAGACTCAAGCGCAGCTCCGCGCCGCAAACCGGGCATTTCGACGCAATGACGCCGCCGTCTTGCGGCGTGCGCGCGCCGGCCGCACGCACGAAGGTCCAGCGCTCGCCGTGGCGATTGTCCTGCCCCTCGTCCGACATCACTCGATTGGCGTCATCGAGCATCTTGGCGCGGTACACGAGATCGAAATGCACGAGCAGGCTTTGGCCCTGATCGCTGCAGGTCGCTTCGACGAGATGCACGGAGCGCACGTTGAGGCTCTCCATGAGCACGTGCCGGTGGTGTGCGGCGTTGTCGGTGATGCTGCGTGAGAACACGGCGAAGATCGTGTCATTCACAAATGGCCGCACGGCCGCGGCATCATTCTTTTGCACGCCGCGCTTGACGAGAAAAAATGTCATCTCAGCGCGCTGCAAAAACGTCTCGATCTCGAAGGCGCTGTCTTGGGTGCGGATCGTTGCGAGCGCGGCCGGCAGACCGGGTCGCGCCGGCAGCATTTGCGCTTGCCCTTGAAAATTTCCGAGCCGCCCGGCGGTGGCCGCGCCGAGTATCGCGCCGAGCGCTTCGCTCGCGAGCGGCGAATTCGGCGAGGTCGGCGAAATCGGCATGGCCCGCGCGATGCCGCCGTTCGGCGGCGACTTGAAGTAGCGGCGATAGACCATCCAGGCGATGAAGGCGAAAATCAGCAGCCCGATGAACTCACCCGGTGAGCTGTTCGACGAGCCGCCGCCGATCGGGACTCCGGTGCTGCTCGAGGAATGGCCCGACGACGAGACCGCGCCGCTGTGCGAGCCGCCGCCGGCCCGACCGAGCGCGGAACCCGCCACGCCCAGGCTGAGCGCGGCGAGTGCTACGGCCGCAAACCGCAGCGCGCGCCGCCTCAAGTCAGCGCCGTCCCGCAGCCGCCGCAGAATTTCGCGCCCGGCGCAATCGCGGCACCGCATTGCGTGCAATGCGCGGCTGCGGCCGGCGCGGGCGGCGGCATCGCGGTGCCGCAGCTCGAGCAGAACTTCGCATTCGGACTATTGGGCGCATGACAGTTTGCACAGGCGACACTGGCGGTCGCGGCCGCCGGCCCAGCTCCGCCCGCGGGTCCCGGCGCGGGCCCCGGTCCACCCTGGGCCCCGAGATTGCCGCCCGGAGGCGGTGGCGCGCCGCCCATGCCGCCGACCATGCCGCCCAAGCCCATGCCGACACCGAGTACCGCCGCGTTGCCGCCGCCGCCGCCGGCCGCGGCGCCCTCGCCGATGCCCTTGAGCGCAGCGCCGATCCCGTATTCGCGGAAGCCCCCGGCCAGGCGCGAATATGCCGCATCCTTGCGCAGGCCCTTCAAGGTCTGCTCGTCGTCGGGCTTGAGGCTGATCGTGAAGTTGCCGAGCCGCGTCACGAACAGCCCGTACGGCGTCAGCGCCGCTTGTACGTCGCCGAGCAGTGCGGCCTCGATCTCGACCGAACGACCCGCGATGCCGAGCACCGGCCACTTTTCCGTGGTCAATTTGCGTACGACACCGGTGCGCAGCGTCTTGAGGATCTGTTCGCGCGCCCAGTCGGTGATCAAATCGTTGGAGGCTTGGCGGGTGCCGACGAGCTTCAAGATCAAGGTCGAGGGATCCTTGACGACGACCGCGTATTCGCCGAACACACGCAGGCCCACGGCGAGTCCGGTCTCCGGGTCCTCGATATCATCGATCGGACCGCCGAACGGCAGGCCCACGAATTCGCGCGTACCGATGAAATACAGCTCGGCCCGATACATGTTGCCGCCGCTCGCCCAGTCGACGATGTCGCCGAGGAACGGAATCAGCGCGCCGTCGAGCGTCGAGCGCCCTTGCGGGATCGTGCCGGCGATCTTGCCTTCCTTGACGAACAGCGCCGTTTCGTCGGGCTGAACCGTGATCTGGGTGAGCTTGCGGATCGTCTGGTCGGGCCACTTATAGAGAATAAAATCCTTTGCCTCGTCCGGGCGCGCAATGAATTGCCGATTCAGGTCATTTCCGATACCAAATAGACTCACGATGCTTGCTCCTGTCTGGGTGGCGAGGGCCGTTCAATCATGTCTCTACACGATGCAGCAAATTCGGGTCTTTGACCACATCTTGAATCCGCGAAGGCGGAGCGCCGGTCAGCGCAGCGGGCGGCACATTCTGCAGCCGTTTGAGCGTCGTATCAGTGATGCAGTTTGCAGCAAACACGATATGGAGCTCCGGAGCATCGCCGCCCGCGAGCGTGAAACAGGTCTGTCCGAGCTTGCGATTCAGCGGACCCAACAGCCCCTCCTGGACCAGGTTCGCAGCGCTCGTGGTGCCCCCCGACAGCTGCGTATCGATCACGAGGTCGGCGCCCTGCTGCGGCACCGGCGAGGCATTGAGAATCACGAGGCTCGAGTTGATTTCCGCAAGCACCGGTATCGCGGCCGTCGCGGGCAGACCCGAGAATCGCAGCCTTGCCTTCTTCGGCTTGAAGTCGAAATACTGCAGAAAGAAGGTCTTGGTGAATTCCGCGCCGATGAGTTTGCCGACGTCCTGCAAGGCCAGTTCCTGCGTCGCCCAGCTTTGCTTCTCCGGGACCGCCGTGTTGTGGTAGATCTCCTCGCCGGTCTTCGTATCGACGGCCTTCACGGTCCACGAAGTAATCACGAATTTCTCGATCGTGAGCCCGGAGGCCGGCAGCTTGGCCGACAGCCGCTTGAAGTGCACTTCGCCGTCGACGTGGAAATCCGCGGGCGGCTTTGCGAGCGCATCGTCGACGACGGCGAATCCGAACGAACGGATGCGCTCCTTGAGCAGATTCTCGGCGACCGGCGAGCGAGGTGCTTCGGCATTCGGGTCGGCGGCCGCATCGCCGCCCGTCCCGTCGGCCGGCTTCGCGGCGCGCACGCTCACCGAGATGCGCGGATCGCCGTTGTTGCGGATGAATTCAACGCGATCGTCGTGCGAGATTTGATTGAGCATCTTCTGAACTTCGCGCACGTTGACGCTCGCGCGCATCGTGCCGACCATGAGGCCGTATTGACTCATTTGCGGCGGCGACTCGTCGAGCACGGTCTTGATGAATTCGTCGCTGTGCGCCAACAGCTTCTCGCGCACCAGCGGGTAATTCGCATTGATCGAGCCCGGGTCGACGTAGAGCGCGGCTGCTTTCGCGACCACTTCGCGCCGCGCATCCTTCCATACCGTGCGCTCCAGCCCCGCAGTGTCATTCGCAAAGCGCGGATCGGACGGATCGGCGAGCCCCACGGCGCTGACGATCGCGGTGTCCGCGTCCGCCGGCGATTGCGCCGCAGAATCCGGCGCAGTGGCGCCCGACGCGTCAGCGCCGGATCCTGCGGGCGGCTGCGCGGCATCACTGCCGCCCGGCTGCACGGCATTCGATTTGGTGAGCATCGGCAAGCCCAAACGCGGTCCCAACACGAAATACGCGGCGGCGGCGCCCGCTGCGAGCAAGCCGAGCAGCGTGAACAGCACTGCCGGGCTCAAGCCGCGCGCGCGCGGCGCGCTGCTCGCCGCTGCCGGCCTCATGATCGTCTGATTGGCGAGCGCGGCGCCCGCTTGCGCGGTTCCTGCTTGCGCCGCCGGCGATTGTACCGCGAGGATCGCTTGTTTGAATTCGCCGGCCGTCTGGTAACGCTCGTCGGGTCGCTTCGACATCGCGCGCCGCAAAATCTCATCGAATCCTTTGGGCACCTGAAAGTTCAGCGCCGAGGGCGGCGGCGGTGTGTCGTTGAGCACCTTGTGCATGATCGTCGTGAACGCGCCCGTGAACGGCACCTCGGCGGTCAGCAGCTGATAGAGCACGACACCGGCCGAGTACAGGTCGGAGCGGCCGTCGACGGTCTGCCCCATGAACTGCTCGGGCGACATGTAGCTCGGCGAGCCCAAGACCGTGCCGACCTGGGTCAGAGTCGAGGACTCGATGCGCGCGACGCCGAAATCCGCGACCTTCACGCTGCCGTCCTTGAGCAAGATGATGTTCGCGGGTTTGATGTCGCGGTGCACGACCCCATGCGCATGGGAATATTCGAGCGCGTCGAGCAACTCCGACATGATGCGCTCGACCTCGCGCACGGGGAAACGCTCGTTGGCCTCGAAATAGCTTTCGAGCGAGCGGCCCTCGATGAACTCCATCGCAATGAACGCGGTCTTGGTCTCGCCGCCGTCTGCATCCGGCACGCTGTCTTCGCCGTATTCGTAGACCGCGATGATATTCGGGTGACTCAGGCGGCCGGCCGCCTGGGCTTCGCGCCGCAGCCGCGTGAGCAGATTGTCGGACTGCGTGCCGTCGAAGAATTCGTTGATGAACGTCTTCAGCGCGACGCGCCGATCGATCAAGGGATCGAAGCCTTCGTAGACGATGCCCATGCCGCCGCGGCCGACTTCACGGCGCACCTCGTATTTACCGAGTTTCTCCGGCAGGATTCTTGAAGAGGCATTCATGCGCGCTACCTACGCCAGAGCTTCGAGAGAGCCTGGTTACTTGTATTTGCTGTCGATGTCCCAGACGCTCTTTTGCACGAGCCGCTGAACCATCGTGTCGAGCGTGATTCCGCCCGAGGCGGAATTCGAAATGCCGGCGACCGAAGTCGACTTCGCGCCGATTTCCATTTTCTCCTCGGTATAGCCTTGCGCAACCTGATCCGTGGTCGTCGCGTCGAGGATCTTGTAGCGCATGCCGATGACCCAGACTCCGGATGCCGACGAAGTGTCGACCGAGCCGGTCACGGTCCCGGCCGCGGCTGTCGGGGCGTTGTTGTGGCCGAAGATGCCGATCAGGGAACTCGCGACGCCGCCGTTGAACCCGGACTTGGCCTGCGCAACCGGTTCGGCTTTGAGGATGTCGAACTTCACGATCCACTTGGTCGTCTTGAGCTTGCCCTTCGACATGACTTTGCGCGCCTCATCGGGATCGCCGGCGCCGTAAGCCAGTTGAATCTCGTTGAGCAGCGGGCCGAGATCGGCGCGCTCGAGCACTTGAAAATTCGCCTTCGAGAGTTCGAGCTCCGCGAAGTCGGCAATGTTGTTGGTGCCGTACTTCTGAACGAACGAAGCGTTGTTGCTCTTGATCTCACCTGGGATCACGACGAGCCGCGGGCCCGGCTTCGCGGCATTCACATATTGAATGTCCTGGTACATCGTCGAATCGGCCGCGGCGTTGGCCTTGTTCGACGTGCTGCTGCCGGCCGTCGGCGAGCCGCTCGCGCCGGATCCCCAAGTCGGTGCCGATTGCGCCCACAGAGACTGCGCGGCACCGAGTCCAAGGACGATGATCCCGATCGACAAGAATGACTGACGCGACATGATTCCCCCTTCCGTTGGCTAGTTCGTCGCTAATTCGGCGCTTGTCCGGCGCCGCCGCGACAAAAATCGTTATAGAGCTGGGCCACCAGCGGGTCGGCCCGTTCCCGCACCAAGGCGAGTGCGGTATGGAGCGTATCGCTGCCCGAGTAGGAATCGGAGTGCGCGTCGACCGACGATAACATCCGTCCATTGATGCTCGAGAGTACCAGTTCGATGTTGATCGAGACTTCATTGACCTGGACGACCGGATTGACTCCTGCCTGGCTGCTGATGCTGCCGCGCAGGACATAATTGGCGCCGAGCTTTTTCGAGGCCGCGAGCGCCGCATCGGGATCATTCTTGAAATAGGCATCGAGCTCGGCTTGCGCGATGCTCGCCTTGATCTGTTGCTGCGTATAGGTCTTCAGCCCCAGCCCGCGCAGGCGCGCATCGATGACGCGAAACAGCTCGCCATAGCGGTCCTGATTCGTGAGCCATTGATCCGCGTGCTGTTCCGCGATCAGCAGCAGGATCTTGTGATTCTTGAGCCGCTCGCGGCAAGGCACCGATACGAGCGCCTGGATCGCCTCGGTTTGCTGTGCTGCGTCTTGTTGTGCCTTGACTTGGTCGGCCTCGGCGCTCGCGGAGAAGCTGAATTGATCCGTGGCGTTGCCGGCGGCGCTGACTCCCAAGATTGCGGCAACGGCCAAGCCGAAGCGAACGGGAGTCAAAAAGCTGCGAAAGTCCATGCGCGATCCAATTAGAAGTCCATATCCGTCGTACCACGTGCCCCGATTCTATGTGGCTTGACGCGGATGTGCCAGTGGCTGTCCGCGGGCTCGTTCTGTCAAGTCGAGCCGGCGTTTTGCGGTTGGTTATACTGGCGCATGTCAAGCGAAGGGAGAATCGCATGCAGTACGGTGGTATCTATCGAGCACTGATTTCCGGCAACGGGCCGGGCGGACGTGTTCAAGTCACTTTTCCGTGGCTGAGCAGTGACACGGCGCTGATGGCGACGACATGTCTGCCGCCGGATTGCCGCGCGAACTATCAATCCGGGCAGGAAGTCTGGGTCATGTTCGAACAAGGCAACTTCAATCGCCCCGTCGTGGTCGGCGCGGCCGCGCCCGGCGCGTAAGCGCGTGATCGCCGGGTTCGGCCGCCGCTCTACAGTACGCCGAGCATCCGCCAAATCGGTACGAGCCTGTCAATCTTGGCCGCGTAGTCGCGGCTCAAGGCGGTTTGCGCCTCGAGCGGATCCTCGATGACTTTGTCGTCGAGAATCGGATGTCCGCCGCGGTCCCGGCATCGCTGGATGAATTCGGCCGCCAACGCGGCGGGCGCGGGATTTTCACCGCGCTTCAGGGCGCGATACAAGGGGTAGTTCGCCGATGACAGCGAAAGACCGGAACGCGTCGCGGGTACCGCGATCGCGGCTCCGTGCGTCAATGCGAGATCGACATCGGATTCGAACAGGGCGTTGAGTGCTTCGGCGCGTGCGAGCACGGCTGCGGACGGTGCGCGATGGAGTCCGGCAATGCCCGTGCCGACGAGCGTACCGACCAGTTCGACCGGCCTCACGAGATGCGCCGGCGGCAATCCTTGCAAGCTCAAGAGCTCGGCGACCGTGTGCGGCCGCTGTTTGAGCGCTCCGAGAATCGCCGCGTAGACGACCGGATCCGGCCGCCACCGTGAACCGTCGGGCCGCGCGACCTCAAAATC
>Ga0187847_10001385_pt1 | contig 21938 bp, 14 predicted proteins | sample June2016WEW_4_10_FD_132458 | JGI IMG/M metagenome (GOLD analysis project Ga0187847, IMG submission 132458) | Peatland microbial communities from SPRUCE experiment site at the Marcell Experimental Forest, Minnesota, USA - June2016WEW_4_10 | ecosystem: Environmental > Terrestrial > Soil >...
CCGAAGGATGAAAACGAGTTGATTGTGCCGGCGCGCGAAGGGGCGGTACGGGTTATGCGCGCGGCGCGGGCTGCAGGTGTGAGGCGCGTGGTTCTGACCTCGTCGTTTGCGGCGATCGGTTACGGGCAGCCGGAGCAGACAACGCCGTTTGATGAAACGAACTGGACCGACTTGAACGGCGAAGGGCTGACGGCATACGTGAAGTCGAAGACGCTGGCCGAGCGCGCGGCGTGGGAGTTGATTGCGAAGGAAGGCGGCGGGCTGGAGTTGGCGGTGGTGAACCCGGTGGCCGTGTTTGGGCCAGTGCTGAGCGCGGATTATGCCACGTCGATTTTGATTGTGCAGAAGATGATGGACGGTGCGATGCCAGGTTGCCCGCGGCTGGTATTTGGCGGTGTGGATGTGCGCGATGTAGCCGATTTGCATCTGCGTGCGATGACCCATCCGGCGGCAAAGGGCGAGCGGTTTCTGGCGGTGGCGGGAGATTTTGTGTCGATTGTGGAGATTGGGCAGATGCTGAAGAGGCGCCTGGGAACTGCTGCGAAACGCGTGCCGACGCGGGAATTGCCGGACTGGCTAGTGCGGCTGGCGGCGTTAAAGGATCCAGCGGTGAAACAGATTCTGCCGGAGCTAGGTAAACGCAAGAACGCTACGAGTGAAAAGGCTCAGCGGGTGTTGGGGTGGAGGCCGCGGTCGGTTGAGGACTCGGTGGTGGCTACGGCGGAGAGCCTGATGCAGCTGGGATTGTTGAAGGATAGTGCGAAGAAGGTGGCTTGAGAGAGACAGGGAATAGGGAACAGGGAAAGCAGATCACTTCGCTTACCCAGCTGCCTTCGTCACCGGGGACTCCAAACGCGCTCCACTCAGGATGATATTGGTAGGTTGGGGTTCGTTGCTTTCCCAGGTCTGAAAGTCCAGACCTGGGGCACCCATCTTTCTTGCTGATTGACACAGCAAAAACAAAAGCAGGTCCTTCGCTTCGCACAGGATGACAACTACGGGTGCGGGTCAGGAGCGGGAAGATGCGGCGGGTTGGGGGTCTGGGGGCGGTGTGTCGTCGACCTGGCTTTGGACGAGTTCCAAGAAGGCGGCCATTGCGGGGGAGACCCATTTGTCTTTGTGCCAGATGAGGTGGGTGGTGACGTCGAGTGAGGGGCCGGCCCAATGCAGCGCTTTGAACAGATGCTGGCGGAGTTCGCGGGAGATGACGATGGCCGGCAAGAGGGCCAGGCCCATGCCGACGCGCACGCATTGTTTCATCGCTTCAATGCTTGAGAACTCGGTGATATTGCCGGGGCGCACGTTCTGCAGCGCGAGCGCGCGATCTAGCTTGGCGCGATAACCGCATCCGGCTTCAGTGAGGAGGAGCGTCTGGCCGGCGAGGTCGGAGGGCTTGACGGTGCGACGGTTCGCCAAGGGATGGCTGGGTTCGCCGAAGAGGAAGATGCGCTCTGTGCGCAGGCAATGCGACTTGTACAGCGGATTGGCTACCGTGTCGCACATATTGATAGCAATATCGATCTTGCCGGCTTCGAGTTCGGCGGCGAAGCTGTCGCCGATGTGGGGCACAAACACGAGCTCGACGTTGGGGAAGCGGCGGCGAAAGACGCGCAGCACTGGCGGCAGGCGGTAGGTGAGGATGCTTTCGGGCGTGCTGATGCGGAGTGGCCCGCTTGGCTCGGCGCCGTTGCGGATGGCACGATGGCCGTGCTCCATGGCGACGAGAGCCTGTTCGGCAAAGGGTTGAAAGCGGCGGCCCGCATCGGTAAGCGTGACGCGGCGTCCGAGGCGATCGAAAAGAGGAACGCCGAGCTCTTCTTCGAGGGCCTTGATCTGCGCGGTGACATTCGACTGCACCGTGTTTACTTTTTCAGCGGTGCGGGTGAAGTTCAATTCTTCGGCGAGGGTGCGAAAGATCTGCAGCTGACGAACTTCCATGGCGTTTTGAGAACCTCCAAATTGCATCCAGATAAAATGTGTGCCGTCGAATTACGTGCAAGAACCGGATAGCGAGCTCAACTAAAGATCGGCGAGCATCAGGCGCATGATAGGCACTCTTACTGTTCCCCTGATTACGTCGCGCCGGGGCGTTTCGGGCTCCATCTCCAAACCAGATGGAAAACATCATAGCAATCTATTGGACAGATTGCACGCGCGGCGGCAGACTCGCAGCATGAGAGTCGAGCTTCCCCGCTGGCCTCGCAGGCCGGCAAAATTTCTTCTGATGATTGCGCTCCTGATCTCTGCGTGCCAAAAGGACAGGACGTATGCACAAGCACCAGCGCACTTAGAGCCGCACGCCACGCTGGTGATCTTTGCCGATAAACACATAGCGGACAGCGAGTGGGAGGCGCTCTTCGACGCGCTGCACAAGGGCGCTGAGAATGCAGCGATGGAAGCGCCAGCACTGAAGGGCGGTGTGGAACTGGTTCGAGGCGACACGATGGTACACGGACTCGAAGTGAGCAATCCGATTTCGGTGTATCTGCATGGCGAGTGCCGACTGATCCCCATGCCGCGGTATACGCTGGCGGGCGCACTGGGATGGGTGTGGCGGGTGCACGGGCGGATAGAACCATTCATTCACGTAGATTGTGCGGAGATTGCGCTGGAACTGGGACCGCTTGTGCTGGGGATGAACAGCAAGCGGCGCGCTACGGTGATGGGTGAGGCGATGGCGCGCGTCATTGTGCACGAATGGGTGCATGTGGCTACGCAGAACGCTGGTCACGCAGCGCGCGGGGTGGCGAAGTCCAGTTTCGGGATTGAGGATTTGCTGGCGGAGGATGAGGAAATGCGGCGGGATCCGCGGTTGTTTCGGGCGAGGTTGAAGTGGATGTGAAAGGACAGCGGTTGAATTGTGTTTGTGCTTCCCCACCCTTGCAAAGAACGCAGAAAGGATGGGGCACCCATTTCCTTACTGATTGATGCGCGAAAAAAACAGAAGCAGGTCCTTCACTCCGCTGAAGGGTGTTTCGCTCAGGATGACAGTGATTGATTTAGGTTCGTGCTTTCCCACCCTTTCCGCAAAAAGAAACGGAAAGGATGGGGCACGGAGTGTCGCGCGGAGGATGCGCGCGAAAAGCAACCGCTGGTCCCTCGGCTTAGTTCAGGATGACAAATCGAAAGCGGAGGCAAAACCCGATTTCAACATTCCGAGGAGAAACCTGGGGATTGACGGACTGCGTCGACGTTACATGTCGCTGTGGCTGGGGTTGAGGAGTTCTTCTTCGGGTTCGATGTGGACGAGGACTTTGGCTACGCGGTCGACCGCGCCGAGGATGCGATCTTCTACGCGGTGGGAGATGGTATGGCCGGAGCGGACGGTGATGTCGCCATCGACGATGACGTGGAGGTCGACGTAATAGCGGAAGCCGACTTTGCGTACGAAGCATTTTTCCAAACCGACGACGCCGGGCACTCGTTCGGCGACCTGGCGGACGTGCTGTTCGATATCGGGGGGCGGGGCGGTGTCGAGGATCTCGGCCAAGGGCGTTTGGAGCTGGCGCCAGGCGCTGAAGAGGATGACGGGCGAGGCGAAGAGGGCGGCCCAGTCGTCCATGCGGGCGTCACCGGTGAAGAGCGCCAGTGAAATGCCAATGAAGGCGAAGAGGGACGTGATGGCGTCGCTTAAATGATGCCAGGCGTCGACGCGGACCGCGGTGCTTTCGAGGGTGTGGGCGATGGAGAAGACGTAGCGCGAGAGCAGCAACTTGATGGCGACGACGACGAGCAGCACCCAGAGTGTGTAGGGGCGCGGGAGCGGATGGGGATTGCGAATGAGGGCGATGCTTTCGGCGGCGATGGCAAAGGCGGCGGCGGCCATGGCGAGGCTGACGATGGCGGCGGAGACGGGCTCGGCCTTGCCGTGGCCGTAGGGATGCATTTTATCGGGAGGCCGAATCGCGACACTGAGGCCGATGTAAACGACGGTGGCGCTGAAGACGTCGGAGAGGGACTCGATGCCGTCGGCGACCAGGGCGAAGGAGTGGCCGGAGAAACCGGCGAAACATTTGGAGAGGGCGAGGAAGAAATTCGAAACGATGCTGAGAAGGGACGAGCGGAGCCCGCGGTGCACGTCGAGTTCTGGTCTGGAGTCGTTGGACATGGGCGGTCGGCGCAGATTCCGATTTTACGCTGGGGAGGGCAGGGAACAGGGAATAGGGAACAGGCATCCCGGGGGTTCGTTGCTTTCCCACGTCTCAAACCACCCCAGCGACGAAGACCTGTCGCCGGGGACCCCGATGAAAATCGAGACAGGGGTAGCCAGGGTCGTGGGGATCGATGCTCTGTGAAAGGCGACAGCAGGTCCTTCGACTGCGCTGCGCTCCGCTCAGGATGACAGCGGTTAGTTTGGGTTTGTGCTTTCCCACCCTTTCCGCGGGAAGCCGCCCCACGGACGAGGACCTGTCCGTGGGGACCCCGGGGCAAGCGGAAAGGATGGGGCACGGAGGGTTTGTGGAGATGGATGCTCAGGATGAATGCGATCAAAAGCGCAACAGCAGGTCCTTCGATTTCCGCTGCGCTCCGCTCGGGATGACAGACAGCGGTTAGTTTGGGTCTGTGCTCTCCCACCCTTTCCGCAGGAAGAACCGGAAAGGATGGGGCACGGGGTTGCGGGGCGCGGACGCTTCGCTCAGGATTGAGGACTCGCTTGGGATTGTGGCTTGGACGTGGGATTTAGTAGGAGTGATGGTGGCGATGGACTACATAGCGGCCGATTAGCCAACCGACGGCGCTGCCTACCAGGACGTCGGAGGGGAAGTGCTGGCGGGCAAGGATGCGTGTGAGGCTTACGCCGGTGGCAAGGCCGTAGGCAGTGATCTGGGTCAGCGGGCCTTTGTACTCGGAAGCGATGACGGCGGCGGAAGACCACGCGATGATGGCGTGGTTGGAGGGAAACGATGAGTTGAAGCCGACGCTCGTCTGGAAGAATTTGCCTCTTGCGTTGTCGACAGTAGGCCGTTCGCGTTGAGCAACAATCTTGAGGACTTCGTTTACTCCGATGCTGTCGAGAATGGCTTCGCCGCCGAGGATGCCGGTTTCCGTGGCGTGCTCGTCGTGGTGGATATAGCCCATGCCATAGAGGATGGCGGGGGCGACGATGAATCCTCCGACCAGACCATCGGAGGCAGTGGAGGCATGGCTGTTGAGAGAGGCGTTTTGGAGTTTGGAGGAGGACATGACCTGGTGGTCTGTGGTGATCGCGAGGGTAGTGCCGAGGACGAGGGCGACGGGGATGATGGCGTTCGATTCGTTGATGTGAGCGGGACTTGTCCAGATGGCTGTTTGATCGTGAAGTATGTTGCGAGGGATGGAGTGGAGGGTGACGGGCGGGTTGGTATCGTCCTGCGATTGGGCTTGAGGCTGGGGCGCGTCCGGGAGCGTGGTTCCGTTGTTCTGGGGGTAGGCGGGAGCGCTGAGGGTCAGCGCCAGCATGAGAACAAGGACAGCGGTGTATGGCAAGGGGATATTTCTCGAACTTCTCACGGTATCTAAATATGCTAAACGACTCGCGGGAATGACTTCGATGGACAAAACGTTATCTTGAGGTCGGGCGGCGCGATTCGGCGTCGATGGAGCCCAAAGAACAGAGGCAGACTTTCGGCGGCTCTTCACTGCATTCAGGGCGCAAGGGATGACGGCGGGATGGGTTCGTTGCTTTCCCACCCATTCCCCAGAAAAGAGGGGAATGGATGGGGCACGGAGGTTCGTGTGGTTGACGCGACAAAGACGGTAAGTCACTTGCGCATTTCTGCGCGGTAGATTTCGGTGTAGTCGAGGTAGTTCTGTGCGTACTCGAGGATGAGGGCGCGATCAGAGTCGCCGAGTTCGCGGCGGAGCTTGCCGGGTACGCCGGCCCAGAGAGTGCGAGGCGGGACGACGGTGTGTTCGGGAAGGACGGCGCCGGCGGCGATGATGGAGCCTTCGCCAATGCGGCAGTCGTTGAGAATGGTGACGCCCATGCCAATGAGCACGGCGTCTTCCACGATGCAGCCGTGGACGGTGGCGTTGTGGCCGACGGTGACCCAGTCGCCGACCGTCACGGAGTAAAGATTGCGCTGGCCGTGAAGCACGCAGCAGTCCTGGACGTTGGAGTTCGCGCCAACCTTGATGGAGTGGACGTCGCCGCGGAGGACGGCGTTCATCCAGACGGAGGTGTGTTGGCCGAGGGTGACGTCGCCGAGGACCTGGGCGGAGAGATCGACGTAGCAGCTTTCGGGGATGCGGGGGGTGTGGCCCTGGTAACTGCGGATCATTGAAACCGTGACCTCAGGGCCAGTCTAAAACATGGCTGGCGTGAGATGGCTGACGGTTGGCTTGGGTTTGCGGTTTCGCACTGTGTCCGGTTCGATTGCGCTTCAGAACGCAGCAGGATGGGTTCGTTGCTTTCCCACCCTTCCGCGGGGACCCCGGGGCAAGCGGAAAGGATGGGGCCGGAGGGTCGAAAGGATTGACGCACTGTGAAAAGCAGCTGAACGGAGATCCGTGGGTAACGGCTATGTCCGGTATCGGGCATACAGGGGTACGAGGAGAGAGTAGCGTCTCTGCCATCAGCGATTCCATCTGATCCTGGCAGAATTTTCGAGGCGAATTGACGCCTCGGTTGGAATTTCAAGCGATTGAATTGGCTGCGCTTGACCTGAGGGTTGCCGATTCCGGTATCATTAGAGTGGCCCTTTGGCAGGTTTGGAGGTGGATTTCTTTGGCAGAGGTTCGCGTACAGGAAGGCGAGCCGCTCGAGAATGCGCTACGCCGGTTTAAGCGGAAGGTACAGACGGAGGACATCATCAAGGAAGTGAAGCGTCACTCCTACTACCTTAAGCCGGGCGAGAAGCGTCGCGTGAAAGCAGCTTTGGCGCGCAAGCGGAACCGTAAGAAGGCTCATCAAGAGCAGGACTAACGGATTACGGGGTCTGACAGCAGGCCCCCGGAAAACTGAATCGCGACGAGCCGTCTCAGCGCATTCCGCGGAAGAAGTGGAAGGCGCAAGTAAGAAGACAAGATTGAGGCGACGCGTCGCGATTTTGAGCTTTGGCCTTTTCGCCGGTGCTCATGCCGGGCGGACACAACCCAGTCTTCCGCTAGCGCGAAAGACTTTTGACAAACGCCGCACTTTTTTTCGCGGCCCGGGCCCTTGTTGTGCAAGACGTACGGAAACAGGGATACGGGACCGGCAAGCTATCTAGTCATGGCCGATTTCAACCATCCCTTTTTCGGGGAACGGCCATGGTATTTACCGATCGAATTCTAACGTGTATCGATTGCGGTGCGGAGTTTGTATTCACCGCCGGCGAACAGGTGTTTTTCCACGACAAGCAATTCATGAACGACCCGAAGCGCTGCAAGCAGTGCAAGGCGAAGCGCAGCTCGAGCGGGTCGCGGGTTCGTGCAGAAACGCGCACGAAGTGCTCCGATTGCGGCGAAGAGACGACGGTGCCGTTCAAGCCGACGCAAGGCCGGCCAGTGCTGTGCCGCACCTGTTTCTCAAAGAAGCAGAAGGCGCCCGCCGCCGCGAATCCTAGCCCAGCGCAGAGCTGAAGAGCAGGTCGCCGCTGAAGCCTGAGGAGAATCCTGCGGCTCTGACGAGTGTGGCCAACTGCGCATAATGGCGCTGACCGTGAAATATTGCATGCGCGAAAATCTTGCGGTGAGTCGAGGTGCGCGCCTGGGGCGGAAGCCAACTGACATCGAGGGTGTAACTTGTTTGCCAGTCGTGCACAGGGTCGGCGAGCAGCTCGCGCATGAGCCGGATGGCTTGTGTGTGGAGGTCAAAGAGCGCGTCGAGCGGGCCTGATGGGACTGCATCTCGATGCGTTTCAGGGACGCCGGCGAGCCGCTGTGCCCAGCGAAGTTCGGCGCCCCAGATGTGACGGATGAATTGCTGAACGTTGGGTGCGCCCCCTATGCCGCAGGGCAGCTGGAGGAGCGACGGATTGTCTTCGAGAAGACCTTTCCAGAAGGCGGAGCTTTCCTCATTCCAAATCAACAGTTCTTCGAGAGAGATGGCAACGGTCATTGTTTGGCCTTGAGTGCGCGGTAGCCGATGTCGCGGCGGAAATAGATTCCTTCAAACTGAACTTCGGCGAGGGCTTGATAGGCACGGGCGAGGGCTTCGCGTAGTGATTCTCCCAGGGAGGCAACGCAGAGGACGCGGCCTCCGCTGGTGATGAGCTGGCTGCCGACGCGCGCGGTGCCGGAGTGAAAGACCTGGACGCTTGGAACCATGGCTGCATTGGTAAGGCCGGTGATGGGAAAGCCGGTTTTGTAGCCTGCGGGGTAGCCGGCAGAACTGGCCACGACGCAGGCGGACGCGCCGGGACTCCAATGCAGAGGGGTTTGGTCGAGGTGGCCATCGATGCAGGCTTCGAGCGCGTCAACCAAGTCAGATTCGAGGCGGGGCAGGATGGCCTGGGTTTCGGGATCGCCGAAGCGGGCGTTGTATTCGAGGACTTCAGGACCGCGCGGCGTCATCATGAGGCCGCAGTAGAGAACGCCGACGAAGGGCGTACCTTCTTCGGCCATGCCGCGGATCGTGGGTTCGGCGATGTGGCGCATGATCCACTCGGTCATATGCGGCTCGAGCATGGAGTCAGTGGAGTAGACGCCCATGCCGCCTGTGTTGGGGCCGGTGTCGTATTCGCCGATGCGTTTGTGGTCCTGCGCGGGGGCGAGAGGCGCGACGTGAGTGCCGTCACTGAGGCACATAAAGCTGATTTCGTCGCCTTCGAGGAACTCTTCTAAGACAACCTGCTGGGAAGGCTCGCCGAGGAGCGAGCCTTTGAAGAGGCCATGGGCTGCTTCGAGGGCGATGTTGCGTGACTCGCAGATGATGACCCCTTTGCCTGCAGCGAGGCCGTCGGCTTTGACGACGATGGGCGGATGGAAGAGGGCGATGGCTTCTTCAAGCTCGCTGACTTGAGTGCAGACGGAGTATTTGGCGGTGGGAATCTGATGGCGCTTCATGAACTGCTTGGCGAACGCCTTGCTGGATTCGAGACGCGCGGCGGCCTGGGTGGGGCCGAAGACACGCAGGCCGCGGGATTGGAGCGCGTCGACGATGCCGAGGGAGAGGGGCAGCTCAGGGCCGACGATGGTGAGGCCGGGAGATTCCGATTCGACGAGGCGGATCATGTCGTCGAGGTTTTTCAAGTCGACGGGAACGCAGCGGGCGAGTTGGGCGATGCCGCCGTTACCAGGCGCGCAGACGACTTCAGTGACGCGTGGGCTGCGAGCGACGGCCCAGGCAAGCGCGTGTTCGCGGCCTCCTGAACCCAGGATGAGAACTTTCATGGAATTGGTTTTCCCCCGACAGGCTATGGTCGGCAATGGGGGTGGGGGAAGTCAAACGGCACAGCGTGCGCGGCGGCACGCGCGTGCGGCGAATGGCGCCTTCGGCGCAGGACTAGCCAGCTCCTATACTGAAGCCTGGAAAAGCTGAGGTTGGGCGGCCGCTTGGTGCGCAACAAGCGGCTCAAATCGGAACTCTGTGGACACACGCATCAAGCCGTATGGCGAGCAGGTAGCCGAGCAGGAGCGGCACGCGGCGCAGCGGCGGGCGTTTGTCAGGAACCAGACGATTGGGTTGTGGTGCTGGCGGCGATCTGCGCTTGGTGGCTGTTTCATACCAATCCGAAGTGGATTTTTCCGGCGGGCTGGTGGCGGCTGTGAAGGCTCGGAACAGAGTTCAGGGAACAGATATCAGCGGTCAGGGATTAGTCGGTTTCCCACCCTTTCGGCAGAAAGGAGCCGAAAGGATGGGGCACGGAGGGTCGTGTGAATTGGGGCGACGCGAAAAGGCGCTCCTGGATCAGCGATCAGAGAAGGGCCACTACGGATGAACTACGACGTATGTCGGATGCGAGAATCCGCTTGATCAATCGCCCATGACGCTATCACGAAAGTTCGATCCGCTTGCGGTGCTGCTGCTGGGGCCTACGGGGAGTGGAAAGACGGCGCTGTCGCTGGCGCTGGCGGAACGGTTTGGCGGCGAGATAGTCAGCTGCGATTCGGTGGCCGTGTATCGGGGGATGGATTTAGGCACGGCGAAACCTTCTCCTGAAGAACGGGCGAGGGTGGTGCATCATTTGATCGGTGTGGTTGATCCCGATGAGGCGTTTACGGCGGGCGAATACAGTCGTCAGGCGCGGGCGGCGTTGCGGGAGATTGCGGGGCGAGGCAAACTGCCGATTGTAACGGGGGGGACGGGGCTTTATCTGCGTGCGCTGACGGAGGGGTTGTTTGCGGGGCCGGTGCGGCAGGAGGATTTGCGGGCGCGGCTGCGGCGGAGTGCGGAGAAGCATGGGGCCGCGTGGCTGCATCGGGTGCTGGCGAAAGTTGATTCGGCGTCCGCTGGGCGGATTCATGCGAACGATAACGCGAAATTGATTCGGGCGATTGAGGTGTGTCTGGCTGGGCGCAAGCCTTTGTCGGAGGTGCTGGCGAGTCCCGGGGTCGCGAAGGATCCGCTGACGGGGTTTCGGTTGCTGCGGATCGGGCTTAATCCGCCACGGCAAGAGTTGTATGAACGGTTGAATGGTCGCTGTACCGCCATGTTCGCCGCCGGGTTGCTGCAGGAAGCACGGACACTGCTGGCCTGTTACGGCCCTATCAAAGCGCTGGACTCGCTTGGCTATCGTCAAGCGGTTTCCATTCTTATCAAGGGCATCAGCGAGAAGGTGGCGATCGCAGAGGCCCAGCAGGGGCATCGGAATTATGCGAAGCGGCAGATGACCTGGTTTCGGCGGGAGCCTGAGGTGCATTGGTTGGAGGGATTCGGGGATGCGGAGGATGTTATTGCCGAGGCATGCGAGTTAGTGGGCGCCGCGTTGGTCGCTGCGAGAGCATAAGTTGGCGTAGGTTGTTCCCAGGTTTCTGACCGCGACAATTCGTACTTGTGGGGTTTGTGCTTTCCCACTCTTTCGCCAGGAAAAGGGCGAAAGGATGGGGCACGGAAGAGTCAGCTAGACAAACGATCAGACGCTTCGCTGGCGAGACATCTATAGGTTGAGGTGGGTGCGGAGATGCATGGCTGGTTTCTCTATGAGCCAGAAGGATAACTCGGCGGCGGCAAGGATTAGTAAGTAGACAGATAGATGCATGTGGGTCGGATTGCCTGTAAAGATTTGCTGCCATAAATAGAGACTGTAGGAAATTACTCCCAGGTGGCAAATCAGGCGGAGATTCAAGAATCTGCCCGCGAGCGCTTGCGGATTGTCGATGACATAGATAAGGATGCCGCCAATGGAGAGCGTTGTCAGGGTGTTGCCGAAGGCGATGACGAGGATCGTGGCGATGCCGCTCGTGAGTTTGGCGCTGAGATAAGGGACGAGGAGAAAGCCAGTAGCCAGCAGGACGGCGGCAGTCCAGGCATTGAGGAAGCGGCGATGTGCTTGCTGCCAAGCGGGACGGTTGCCGAGCAGTGCGAGGAGGCAGCCAACCATGAGTGTATCGGCAGAACTGCTGGTGACGAGGACGCGCTCGGGGTTCGGTGCGGCGAGATACAGAACGATGCGGACGAAGGGCATGAGGGCGATGACTGCTAGGGCGAGCGGAATACTTTTGGCGCGGCGGTGCGCGAAGAGAAGCAGCGCCGGCCAGAGGAGATAGAACTGTTCTTCTATGCTGAGGGACCAGGCGTGTTCGACATACCAGCCATGCGGGTTGGGAAGATAGACGAAGGTATAGGTGGCTGAGGCGAGATAGGTGGGCCAGTGTTCGGGTATTAGTCCGGTGATCCATAGGACGGTGAGGACGGCGAAGTAGACGTAGAACGGCGGGAAGATGCGCAGGGCGCGGCGAGCGTAGAAGCGCTTGAAGGAAACTGAACCTGTTCGGTCGTATTCGCGAAGCAGGAGAGTCGTGATGAGGTAGCCGCTGATGACGAAGAAGATTTGGACGCCGTGCAGGCCGCCACCGATGACGTACCGAAACAGGCCGGAGTTCGCGATGGGTGAGGGCAAGAGGGATTTGGTGTGGGAGAGGATGACGATCGCGATGGAGAGGGCGCGGAGGCCGTCTAGGGATGGGATGTCGTGGGATGGGACGTCGTGCGCGGGGCGCGATTGTGCTGGAGCGGAGATGATCGGCTCGGCATGCGCGGGTGCGGTTCCCATGGGCCGATGTTAGGCGGGGCGCGCTTGGCGATTGTCTCGGAAAAGTAAGTGGATTGCATTCGGCGTTGGCGCATCCATTAAACTGACCGAGGCTAGGGCTTTCTCCTGAATTGCTGGAGAGCGCCGGAATGGAGTTTGTGGTGGCAGAGACGACGCCGAACACGATTTACGACGTGGCGATTATCGGGAGTGGGCCGGCGGGGTATACGGCGGCGATTCGCGGTGGGCAGCTTGGGTTGAAGGTCGCGCTGATCGAAAAGGACGATGTGCTGGGCGGGACGTGTCTCCACGTGGGTTGCATTCCGACGAAAACGCTGCTGTTCAACGCGGAGATTTGGGATCACCTGAAGGATGCAACCGAGTACGGTATCGATAATGTGCCTGCGCCGGTGTTGAATTGGGAGAATGTACTCAAGCGCAAGACCATGATCGTGAACAAGCACACCAAGGGCCTTGATTTTTTGATGAAGAAGAACAAGGTAACGGTGGTGCGGGGCTACGGCAAGTTGACCGGCTCTGCGAAAGATGGTGTGCACACGGTGGAGTTAACGGGTGCGGATGGAAACAAGAGCGAGCTGAAGGCGAAGCATGTGATTCTCGCATCGGGTTCTGAGGCGAAGATGATCTTCGGGCTGAAGCCGGACGATCGCGTTCTGACAAATATTGAAATTCTTTCGATACCACAGGTGCCGAAGTCGCTGATCGTGATTGGCGCGGGCGCGGTAGGCGTGGAGCTCGCTTCGATCTTTCGGAGCTATGGGACTGAGGTGACGATCGTCGAGTTCCTGCCTCGACTCATGCCACCGGAAGATGAGGAGATTTCAAAGGAACTAACGCGGGTGTTCAAGAAGCGCGGCATTGATGCGAATACGAGTTGCAAGGTGGAGAAGATCGAGAAGACCGCGGCGGGTGTGAAGGTGACTTGGACGACGGCGAACGGAAAAACGGTCGAGAAGGAAGCCGAGAAGGTGCTGGTGGCGGTGGGGCGTGCGCCGCGTACGGACGGCGTGGGGATTGAGAAGACGAAGATTGAGCTCGACCGCGGATTTGTGAAAGTGAACGAGGCGCAGGAGACGGCGGAGCCCGGCGTGTTTGCGATTGGGGATATTGTCGCGGGATTTCCGCAACTGGCGCACGTGGGCGGGATGAGCGGCATTGTCGTGGTGACGAAGATTGCGGGACGGAAGTACAGGCCGGTGCGGAGAGAGCGAATTCCTGCGTGCACATACTGTGAGCCGCAGATTGGCTCGGCGGGATTGACGGAGGCACAGGCCAAGGAAAAGGGCTACACCGTCAAGGTGGGCAAGTTTCCGTTTGCGGGGAATTCAAAAGCGACGATCGTCAACAGCCACGAAGGATTTGTGAAGATCGTGGCCGACGCCAAGTACGGCGAGATTCTCGGAGTGCACATTATTGGGCCGCAGGCCACGGAACTGATCGCTGAAGCCGTGGCCGTGATGGAACTCGAAGGCACCGTGGATGAATTGATGTTCACCATTCACGCGCATCCTACTCTGAGCGAGGCCATGCTGGATGCGTACGCGGCCGTCGAAGGCATGGCGATCAACGCCTAACCACCACCTGCGGTGGGGCTAACTGCCGCTTCGCGGCCACCTGCTGTGGGCTACCTGCCGCCACTGCGGTGGGACCAGCTGCCGGCCCGCGCCGGGCGCAAGGACCTTGGCGACGCAAGCAGTGCCTGAGTGCGTTGAAGGAATTTCGATCTGCCATGTGCGGAGCAACAAACCTCGCCTTGCCAGTTGTGGAGTTCCGAATCGCAAGTCGACGAGTCTGAACTGGCTGCGTCAACATTCTCGGTTGCCGGGCAATGCCATCCACAGCCGCTTTCTCGAACGCCATCAAGCGACATGCAACCAGCGGGTTCGTCTGTGCAACCAACTTCACCAACGACGACGAATCGCAGGTCGTTGGTTGGTTGATCGCCCATCGCTCTTGCGGCGTGTACCCAGCTGAGTACGGCGTGTACACAGTTGAGTCAAGCCAGGTCATCCACAAGGCGAGTGGACTTGCCTTGGACCCAAAAGGGAATCTGTGCAAAACGCGTCGCACAATTTCCGGTTTTGGAACTTTTGTCATTAATGCACGATTAATTTCTTGAGAAGAGTATGTAAATAGAGCTAGGATTTTTCCTTCTGGATGTCGCGAAGGAGAGTCCCATGAAAGCCGGTTTCTTATCCGCAGCGCTCGCAGTTGTCTGCCTGGCGCTGGCGGCTCCCACGCTTCAGGGCGCGCAAGATGCCCAGCGGGCGGCGGCTCCCGCTGCCCAGCCAAGCAACACAAGCCAATCGCCAGGCATTGAATCGCTCGCAAGAATGGCCGCGGCAGGCAATCCCGTTGCGCAGAATAATCTCGGCTTCTACTACACCTTCGGCAAAGGCGTTCCTCAGAGCTATCAGGAAGCTCTCAAGTGGCTTACGGCGGCGGCCTCTCAAGGCTTTGTTCCGGCCGAGGTTAATCTGGCCGCTTTCTATGAAAAGGGATATGGAGGCAAGGTCGATTTTGGGCAGGCGACGCGCTGGTACCGCGCAGCGGCCGAGCAAGGCAACGCCGTCGCCCAGTGCAAACTCGGCAACATCCACCACTACGCGCATGGCACCCCGCGCGATGATGCGGCAGCGGCAGGGTGGTATCGCAAGGCCGCCGAGCAAGGAAATGCGCCAGCGGAAAACAACCTCGGCGCCATGTACCACCATGGCATGGGCGTCACCCGGGACTACGCCCAGGCGCTGGATTGGTACCGAAAGGCCGCAGCCCAGGGCCTCGCCGAAGCAGAGAGCAACCTGGGAGTGATCTATGAGGACGGCCTCGGCGTCGAGAAGGACTATCCGAAGGCGGCTGCTTTGTACCAGGATGCGGCGACGCATGGAGCGATTCGCGGTGAGTTCAATCTCGCGGTCCTGTATTCCTCGGGCCGCGGTGTTCCCCTCGACTACGTAAGCGCCTATATATGGTTCAGCCGTGCGGCCTCCGCGGGCGAGCCACTGGCCGCGCGGAGTCTCAAGAGTCTTGAGACCGTGATGACCCCGCACCAGAAGGAGCAGGCCCGGGAGCGTTTAGCCGACGGACAAGAGGGCAGTCTGTCGGAGACCCGGCCGCACCCCGATTTCGATGCCGACACGATCAGCCAACGGTAAAGTGCGGCGCTACAAGTCTGTCGAATAGCTCGCGACCAACGGCACTGACATTAGACGAGTGCCAAATATAGCTTCTTTGGTGAAGATGACAACTTTGATTGGGTTGAGGTTCGTGCTCTCCCACCCAAGCGAAGCATGGATGGGGCACCCATTCTCTTGCGGATTGACGTTTGCTTTCCCACCCTTGCGCGCCAGGATGGGGCACCCTGCCGCCTGGAGGCTGAGATCACAACTCGATGGATTGGGTGGCGACCAGGGTTTTGGCCTTGGCGAGGAAGTCGGCTAAGGGCATGGAACCTTGGTCGCCCTTGCCGCGGGTGCGGACGCTGACGGCGTTGGCGGCTTCTTCCTTGTCGCCGAAGACGAGGATGTACGGGAGTTTCTGGTTGGCGAAGTCGCGGATTTTGGCATTCATTTTTTCGTTGCGGTCGTCGGTTTCGACCCTGAGGCCGGCGGCTTTGAGTTCGGTCTCGAGCTTTTTGACGTAGGCAAGATGCTTTTCGCTGATAGGGACGAGGCCGATTTGCACGGGTGCGAGCCAGAGCGGGAAGGCACCGGCATAGTGTTCGATGAGGACGCCGAAGAATCTCTCAAGCGAGCCGAAGAGCGCGCGGTGGACCATGACGGGCTGGTGACGCGCGCCGTCTTCTCCGATGTATTCGAGTTCGAAACGCGCGGGGAGATTGAAGTCGAATTGAACTGTGGAGAGCTGCCAGAGGCGGCCAAGGACATCGACCAGTTTGATGTCGATTTTGGGGCCGTAGAAAGCGGCTTCGCCGGGGATGGTTTTGTAGGGGATGCCTTTCGCCTTGAGCACCGCGTCGAGCGAGCGAATGGCGAGGTCCCAATTTTCGTTCGAGCCGGTGTAGTGGGCACGATCATTGGGATCCCAGGTGGAGAGCTCGACCTTGAATTCATTGAAGCCGAAGGTATGCAGCACGACCTCGGCGAAGTCGATGCAGGCGGCGACTTCGCTTTCGATTTGCGAAGGCATGCAGAAGATGTGGGCATCGTCCTGAGTAAAACCGCGGACGCGAAGCAGGCCGTGCATGGTGCCGGAGCGCTCATAGCGGTAGACGTTGCCGAGCTCGGCGTAGCGCTGGGGCAGGTCGCGATAGCTCTTGGGTGAGTTTTTGTAGATGAGGATGTGGCCGGGGCAGTTCATCGGCTTGAGGCGATATTCGGCATCATCCAGTTCCATGGGGGTGTACATGTTGCCGGAATAGAAGCCTTCGTGGCCGCTGACCTTCCATAGTTCGCGGCGCATGACGTGGGGGGTGTTGACGAGCAGATAGCCGCGGCGAAGGCACTCGTCGCGCATCCAGTCTTCCATGACTTTGCGGACCATGGCGCCCTTGGGATGCCAGAAGATGAGGCCGGCGCCGGCGAGCTCCTGAATGCTGAAGAGGTCGAGCTGCTTGCCAATGAGGCGGTGGTCGCGCTTGGCTGCTTCTTCGAGGCGCGCGAAGTGGGCATCCATTTCCTTTTGGGAGAAGAAGGCGGTGCCGTAGACGCGCTGGAGCTGGGGATTTTTTTCGTCGCCGAGCCAGTAGGCGCCGGCCACCTTTGTGACTTTGACGGCCTTGACGCGGCCGGTCGAAGGGACATGAGGGCCGCGGCAGAAGTCGATGAAGGTGCCGTTGCGATAGAAGCTGACTTGAGAGCCGGGTTCGGTGAACTTGGTCACGAAGTGGGTCTTCATGAAGTCACCGTCTTTTTCGAATTCGGCGAGAGCTTGTTCGCGGGGCTCGTATTCGCGGACGAAGGGCTCGTTGCGTGCGACGACTTCGGCCATCTTCTTCTCAATGGCGGCGAGGTCTTCGGGGGTGAAGGGCTTGTCGCGGTAGAAGTCGTAGAAGAAGCCGGAGTCGGTGGCGGGGCCGTGGCCGAGTTTGGTTTCAGGAAAGAGTTCGAGGACCGCTGTGGCGAGCACATGCGCGGCGGAGTGACGCACGACCTTGAGGGCTTCGGGATCGTTCTCCTTGACGAGCTCGAGGTGGGTGTCGGTGGTGAGGGGCGTGGAGAGGTCGACGAGGCGCGGCGCGGCGGCGTTTTCGGCGGCGTACATCGAAGCTTCGGATTCGCCCTCGATCGCCGACTGGCCGTCCGCGGCAACGTTCTTAGAGTCCATGGCTGTGACGGGCGCAATTCTCGCGACTACAGAAGCCGCGGCGAGGCGCGGCGAGATGTCGTTAGCGATTTCGAGGGGCGTGGTGCCTTGCGGCACTTCGCGGACAGAGCCGTCGGGAAGGTGGATGGCGATGGATGGCTTGCTCATGTATGGAGGTGGGTGCTCTCAGTTTCACCGGAGCAGAGAGGAGCACCGCGCAACACTACAGGATAGTGGTCTTTGGCGGTTTGCGTCGAGGAACTGAAGTGTTACTTTGCGCGGGCCCCGACGAGCGTCTCACTCTTGAGGATGCGGCCGCCCTCTTCTACGACATAAAGACGGTGTACATCGAGGTCCTTCAGTGTGTCCACGGTTCCTGAGGGCCAGCGGATTTCGACCAGGTCGACTTTCTCTGCGTCGGCGAGGCCGAAGTGAATGCGCAGGTCGCTGGCGGAATAATAGCCGTTGCAGGAGCGCACTTCTTCGATCTGGGCGAGAGGAGTGCCGGGCTTGGCGGTGAGGACCGGTGTTCCAGTTTGCGCGACGACCTTGATACGCGCTCCGATGCCGGTGCGGTTTGACTTTGTGCCCACAAGGCGGATTTTTATCCAGCTTCGCTTGAAGGTCGAATCGCAACGGAGTAGCTGCGGGACGGCATTCACGCAATTCACGATGGCATCCATGTCTCCGTCGTTGTCGAAGTCGCCGATTGCGAAGCCGCGCGCTTTGGCCTCAGTTGTGATGCCGGGACCGCCCATGAGGCTCACGTCTTCGAACTGGCCATTGCGCAGATTGCGGTAGAGATATTTTCGTTCCGCGTAGCTTGCGTCGACTTGCGTCCCGTCTACTTCGGGATAGACGTGGCCGTTGGCGACGAGAATGTCGAGCCAGCCGTCGTTGTCGATGTCGATGAAACTGACGCCCCAGCCCAGGAGGCGGGTGTTGATGCCAAGGCCCGCCTGGTAGGTGCGGTCGTCGAAGGAGCCGTCGCCGAGATTCATAAAGAGGGAATCAGTGTCGCCGGCGAAGTTTGTTTTCACGATGTCGAGCAAACCATCGCGGTTGTAATCGCCAATGCTGACGCCCATGCCGGCCTGCGGCTTGCCATCGGGGGAATACGCGACGCCGGCTTCGATGGCCTGGTCCTTGAAGGTGCCGTCTTTCTGGTTGACGTAGTAGGTGGCGGATGTGGAGTCGTTCGCGACATAGATATTCGGCCAGCCTGTGTTGTCGAGATCGGCGGCCGCACAACTCAGCGCGTAGGTGCCCAGGGTGCCGTTCATGCCGGCTTTCGCACTGACGTCGCTGAAGGTGCCGTTGCCGTTGTTGTGATAGAGGATGTTCTTGCCGCCTTCGAGGCCGGGCGGCCCGCAGGCGACAACGATGCCCTTGTAAGTACAGTTCGCGTCTTCGGGAGCGGGCGCGGTTTTTACATCGAAGTCGATGTAGTTGCCGACGAAGAGGTCGAGGCGGCCATCCTTGTCGTAGTCCAGGAACGCGCAGCCGGAGTTCCAACGCAGACGGTCCTGCAGGAGGCCCGCTTCTTTCGTGACTTCGTTGAATGTGCCGTTGCCGTTGTTGCGGAAAAGGGCGTTCTGCCCGTAGTAACTGACGAAGAGATCGTTCCAGCCATCATTGTTGTAGTCGCCCACGCAGCAGGCCTGACCCCAGCCACTACGCGCGAGTCCGGCTTTCAACGTGACATCGGTAAATGTGCCGTCGCGATTGTTTTTGAAGAGATGGCAGACAGGTTCATGACCTTTGGGAAAGCCCTCGAGACGCCATCCGTTCACCAGAAAAACGTCGATCCAGTCGTCCTGGTCGTAGTCGAAGAAAGCCGCGCCGCAGCCTGTGGTTTCGAGGAGATATTTGTTGCGGTGCTCCCCGCCGAAGATGGTTTCGGTATTGAGGCCCGCTTCTTTAGCGACGTCGACAAACTGGATGCCGAGCGGGGTGCCTGTTACCGGCGACGGGGCTCCTTTGGGCGCGGGACGCACCGGGGCTTCATAGGATTGGCGGGCGCTGCTGGCTGGTTTCTGTGCAGGGGCTTGACCCAGGAGCGGGCGCGCCAGGCTCAGAACATCTTCGAGCGACAACACAACTGCGGTCCGTGACAGCGACTTCAAAAACCCTCGGCGGTTCAAAGGCAAACAGGTATCTCCTGGTGCGCGCCGCTGTCGGTCGCGACTTCGCCCCAAAAGCCGAGTATAGCTGCCGCAATTCAGGTTTGCGGCACGAGCGACGTCGTGGCGGACGCGCTTTGGTGCGGTTTTCCTGAAGTGCCAAGGGCAGGGATGGGAACGCTCGGGAGCCTTTTAGCTTTCCCACCCATTCCCCAGAAAAGAGGGGAATGGATGGGGCACGGAGGTTTGTTGGTGGATACGCCTTTGAACGTGCACGGGAGGCGTGTTGGTCAATGAGCTATTCAGTTCGCAAGGCTTCGGTTGGATTCACGGATGCGGCGCGGATCGCTGGCAGGCTCGCGCCGAGCGCGGCTACGAGCAACAGAACTCCTACCGCGAATCCCATTGACACGCGATCGACTGTGCTGGTCTGAAAGAGGATTCCATTGATCAGGCGAGCGCAGGCAAGGCCTGCGGCGAGTCCGGCTGCCACGCCGAGTGCGGTGAAGCTGCCTGCCTCGCGAAGGACTAAGCCGAGGATGTCCGCGCGACCGGCGCCTACGGCGATTCGCACCCCGATCTCGCGCTTGCGCTGAGCGACGGAGTAGGACAGCACTCCGTAAATTCCGATCGCGGCGAGGACGAGCGCCATTGCGGCAAAAATGCCGAGCAGGGCGGAGGTCATCCGTTGCCGTTCGAGGGTGTCCGAGAGCAGGCTATCCATGGCCTCGAGGTGATAGATGGGCTGCTTCGCGTCCAGCGTGTGCACCGCATCGCGCATGATAGGCGCGACAAGTTCCGGATTCATGGCAGTTCTTACGAGCAGGACTTCGTGGAGGCCGAAGCCGGGAAGGTAGATCTCGGGTTGTGGCTCAGTCTCCACTCCGAGGTCGCGCGCATTGGCTACGACACCGATCACCGGGATTTTCACAGGCTGTGGAGTCATGACTCCAAGGAGGATCTTCGCGCCGATTGGATCGCGGCCGCTGAGATATTGCTGTGCGAATGCTTCATTCACGACGAAGAGGCTGGCTTGATTTGCAATATCAGATTGATCAAACACTCGGCCTCTGCGGACACCCAGTCCCATGGTGCGAAAGAAATTGGCGCTCACATAGCGAATTTGTGCAGCGGGATATGTGCCCGGCGCGAGCGGCGGCGCACCGTCGATAAGAAACCGCGTCATGACGAGGGAGGGCTTGAGCGGAAGTATCGAGGTGGCGCCTGCGGCCACCACGCCGGGGGATTGCGCGATTTTGTCGAGGACCTGCTGATAAAAGCGACCGGTCTCCGGACCGTTATCGCTGTAGCGCGGTTCGGGCAGTGTCAGTTCCGCGCTGAGCAAATGGTCGGTGCGAAATCCGGGGTCGACGGCGATCAGCTTCTGGAAGCTGCGAATTACGAGCGTGCTGAGGAAGACGACGACGACCGCGAGCGCAATCTCCCCGGCGATGAGTGCGCCGCGGCTTCGCGATTGGTGGCTGCTTCCGCGATCGCCTGCTCGCAAGGCGTCGGTCAATTTCTTCGAAATTCTTGTTGCCGGAAGAAGGCCGAAGATCACGGCGGTGCAGGTACAAATCCCAAGCGCAAACAGGAGCACGGGAACGCTGACGCGAATGGACTGAATCATCGAGGGGTCGAGGCCTTCGGTGTGAGCCAAGGCAAGCCTCAAGAGCGGAAGGGCGGCCACAGCGAGAGATACACCGAGTGCGCCACCGAGCAGGCAAAGCAGCAATGTTTGGGCAAGAAATTGGGAAAAGAGGCGTTTGCGGTCGGCCCCCAGCGCCTGACGTATAGCCACTTCGCGTTGTTGAACCGACGCGCGGACCAGCAGGAGATTAGCGACGTTTGCGCAGGCGACCAGGAGAACCAGCACCACGGCGCCGAGGAGGCACAGCATGGCGGGACGGAGCGCGCCGACGAGTTGTTCGCGCAGGAGCTCGAGCGATACTCCGACCCTGCGGTTTGTGGCGGGGTACGCGGCTTCAAGACGCTGCGCGATGGTGCGCATGTCGGCTTGCGCCTGAAGCAGCGAGACGCCGGGCCGTAGACGGCTCAAGGCATTGACGGAGTGCCAGACGCGCGAGGCCTGGGTCGGCTTGTCGAGGAGCGAAAGGGGAAGCCACACATCGCCCTCAGCGGGAAATGACCCTTGCGGTGGAAGAACGCCGATGACGGTGTAACTGCTTCCGTTCAATTCAATCCCGCGACCGACCACGCTGGCGTCGCGACCGAAGAGGCGCTGCCATGCCGATGCGCTCAACACGGCAACGTGATCTTTGCCGTCAATGTCGTCCCCCTGATCGATCAAGCGGCCCGCGAGGGGAGAGATTCCGAGGACGGCGAAGAAATTGCCGGATGCCAGTACTCGATGGATCTGCTCGGAGTGTCCGTCGAAGACGAGCGAAACCGTGTTCGGGTTCAGGGTGGAGTA
>Ga0187847_10001389_pt1 | contig 21912 bp, 18 predicted proteins | sample June2016WEW_4_10_FD_132458 | JGI IMG/M metagenome (GOLD analysis project Ga0187847, IMG submission 132458) | Peatland microbial communities from SPRUCE experiment site at the Marcell Experimental Forest, Minnesota, USA - June2016WEW_4_10 | ecosystem: Environmental > Terrestrial > Soil >...
CTACGCCGACCTCACAGGCCTGCCGCCCACGCTCTTCGTCACCAGCGGCCGCGACCTGCTTCTCAGCGGCACCGCCAACCTCCACCGCGCCTATCTCCACGCCGGAGTCGACGCGCGGTTAGTAGTCTTCGACGCGCTCCCCCACGCCTTCTGGTACAGCCCCCTGCTTCCCGAAGCGCTCGAAGCCAACCACATCATGGCCGACTTCTTCGTGAAGCAGTTAAGCAAATGAGGACAGGCTTGTAACAAGGCACGGCTTTAGCCGCGCCGAAAAGCGCCAATGAAATGAATGGGCTTCAGCCCCTGCGGTAGCTTTTTTAGGCCCTTGCCCCGGTCGTTGCGCGACACCATATCAAATGCCTAAGCCAGTCCTAACAACCAGCTTCAGGAGTCCACGAAGCTGCCCAATTCTGCCTCCCCAATCCGTTTTGGCCAGTAGGTAACTACCGGATCGCCCACAATACATCCGTATTGACCGCAGAGTGAGACTAAAGCAAGAATGGGTCAGGCGGTGGGCCTGTCTTTGCGGCAGCGGGAGGATCCGACTCTATGAATCGTTCTGTTCAATCGTGCGTATTCCTGGTATCCGTTATTGGCTTCGCTTGTGCGTTGCCTGGACAAAATCTCGCGACTCCGAGCGATGCGCAAAGACTTCCATGTCTTGAGGCCTATGGGGACCAGCAGCCGTACACCACCGGCAAGCCATTCGTTGCGACCTGGACCGAAACAATGACTCAAACGCGCAACGATGGCACAGATTCGGCTCCGATACAGAGCCTCACCAAAATCGCCAGGGACTCATCCGGTAGGGTCTACCAGGAGGACCGAATCCATCCACATAATGGGATTCCCTATCGAGTCTTCTCTGTGGATGACCCCGCAAGTGGGACAAACTACGTGTGGACAGAACTTGATAAGACTGTGCATTTGTCCCACTTCCCCAAGATCAGTTCTCGCGAAACGCAAGAGGCATTGCGGAAGAACCCGTGGGCAAAGAAGAGTTGGGCTATCCCCGTCTGCGTCACATATGGTCCGGACTCCGTCGTTGATCCCAACGAATTCAGCATTCAAAATCTCGGAACGAGTCAAATCCTTGGCATTGATGCGGAAGGCATTTTAGCGACGCGAAACAATGACCCCGTCACAGAAGAGCGATGGTACTCGTCAGACCTCCGGATCGCCTTGACCACGCGCGTCAGTGACTCGCGACTTGGCACAGCTGTCCGGGAGATTAATAGCCTGGAGCGGGTCGAGCCAGACCAGAGTTTGTTTCGAATTCCGGCGGGCTATCGAATCGTTGACGCACTTTTGCGGCACGGAGAGAACCGCTAGATTTGGCGGATGGCCCCGGTCCTGATCATGGTTCCAAACCACGTCGAGGGTGCTCCCTGCCCTCGCCTTTGGGTACCGAGGATATAGAATCCGGTCGTTCTTCGGGTAGCACCTGAGTGACCGCCAACCAGGAAGCAACCCCTTCACCCTTCCGGGGCAAGGCAAGGCGAGACCGGCGCCTCGCAGAAGCCATCCTTCCCCGACTCCAACCTTCAACAATCATCTCTGACGGACATCACAGTCATATACATACATCCACTGGTACGTTTCCGGGTAGCCTGCAATTCCGGGTAGGCTATCCGGCTCTCTAGAGGGACGTGTCTACATTATGCTTCGTCGTAAGGTACGACACAGCGGATCTCCGCTGGCTACGAAAGGTTTATGCGCTATCGCCGCGCTCGCCGGCATCGCGGGCTGCGCATCCATCCACAACTTCGTACCCGCGTCACCCAACCCCGCTGCGCGCCTGGTGGGCTACGTATCCTGCTACGACGGCAGCTACGCATCTCGGGCCACCACCCTCAACTTCTCCAGAATGACTCACCTGCTGCTCGCCTTCGGCACTGCGAACAAGTGCGATGGCATCTGCACCGCAAGCAGCGACATGACCCTCTCGCTCGATCAGGACGATGCCGATGTCGCAACCCTGGTGGCGGCGGCGCACGCTGCCGGAGTCAAGGTGATGATCTCCCTCGGCGGCGGAGATTGGACAGACGATGCCAGCATCAGCCAGTTTTACAACGCCGGCCTGTCGGCTCCATTTGCCGCCGCCATCGATCAATACGTTGCCGCGCACAATCTCGATGGAGTCGATGTCGATATCGAGGACCCGTCGAACATGGGAGCGCCCTACGGAGACTTCATCCAGGCGCTAGCCGCCAGGATGCACCCCGAGGGGAAGCTTCTAACTGCTGCGGTGGGGAGTTATCTGGGCTCAGTGATTCCCCATGCGGCGCTCGCGCAGTTCGACTTTCTCAACGTGATGGTCTATTCAAACTATGCCGACGCGCTCGGCGAGCTTCAGTACTTCTCCTCCGTCAAATCCATTGCACCAGAAAAGCTTGTCCTCGGCGTGCCATTCTTCGGCTCCACCCCCAACTGGACCCGGGAGGAATCCTATGCCACGATCCTTGCCGCCTATCCCGACGCCTGGCAGAGGGACGAGGTCAGCGGCGGCTCTCTCGATGGCGGTATCAAGCTCGATTACGTGGGCGAATCCACCATGACCCAGGAGACACAGCTCGGCGCGCGCTTCGGAGGCATCATGATCTGGGAACTGACCCAGGACGCCGACGGCCCCCACTCCCTGCTGAGCGTGATCCAAAAGAATCTCTGAGTCTACAAGAGAAAACTCGCAGAAACATAGCCCCTGTGAAACTGTGGACCATTTCACTGCGTGTCCCTTCACGCGCACGCCAAAGGTTCACATCGTCTCCGGCAACGGCGTAACCGGAGTCCGCAACGCCGAATTAAACCGCGGAAAGAACTCAAACGCCGCCGCAACCGCCGTCAGTTCAATAATCTCCTCCGCATTGAAATGCTCGCTCACAGCCGCAAACGCCGCATTGTCGATCGCGTGTCCGGATACATGCAGCAGCCCTGCATACCGGAACCCAGCCTTCTCTTTCTCGCTGAACGGCCCAGTTTCGAAGCTGTCGTAGCTGGCAACCTGCTCCGGCGTTGCGCCACGCTGAGCAGCCAGGTAACGATGCGCACTGATGCAGTATTCGCACTGGTTCAGTGAAGCCACACGCGTAGCGATCAGTTCTTTGTACCAGCCAACCAGGGCGCCTTCAGCCATCAGCGGCTTCAGCAGCGCTGCAATCCCCAGCACCAGCGGCGGCACATGGGCAAACACCTTGAACATGTTCGGCACCACACCGCGATCCACGTAAAGCTTGTCGTACAGCGCGGCGACATCGTCGGGAACCTGCTCCCGCTCCAGCAGCGGAACGCGCGCGTCAATTGAAGTTGCAGAAGACATAGGACACTCCCGAATAACCTCCTCGCCAGTGTAATGCCGCAACCTCCCGCGCTGTTCCCACATTGGAACCACCCGCAAAATGGGAATCCTTCTGCGCGATTCTCGGGATTTGAGTTCATTCCCATTGATCCACCGCTTATTCCGGCCTAGCGTCCTTGTCAGAGCGATCGCAAGTCCGGTATGACCATTCAAGTGCAACAGCGTAGTTCCTCAACACAGCTAACCGGCAGGTTGACTGAGGTAGCGCATGGCTATCAGCGCGTGCTGCAGCAGGACCCGCGCCAGCCTGAAGCGCTCGTAGGCATCTGTCTGGTTGCATTGGCAAGCGGACAATCTGAAGCCGCAGTGAAAGTGGCCCAAGCCGCGATTGCCGAGGCGCCCACCTTGATTCCAGCCTGGGTTGTTCTCGGCCAGGCGCTCAAGGCCGCTCACCGCAACGACGAAGCCGAATGCGCGTATCAGCAGGCCATCCGTCTGGATGGAATGAATGCCCTGGCCCGGTTGGGTCTCGGCGAATTGAAGCTGGCCTCAGGCCGGCCCGAAGAGGCAATTTGGGAGTTTGGTCTAGCCCTTCGCCGTCAACCCACGCTGGTGACTGCGCTTCTTGGGCTGGGCAATGCACTCGCCGTCATGGGCCGCAATCAGGAAGCGCTGGACCGCTACCGGCAGGCGATTGCATTCCGCCCGCGTCTTCCCGAGGCCGAATTCGCCGCAGGCTTTGTCCTCGCGCGTATGGGCAAACTTAAAGAAGCCGAAACCCGCTATCGTCGCGCCATTGTGGAGCGGCCGGATTTTGCCGCCGCGTGGATGAATCTGGGCAGCCTGTTGCGCGAACAGGGCCGTGAGTCCCTGGCCCATGCGGCGTTACTGCGTACAGTCGAACTGCGCCCCGATCTGGTCGCCGGCTGGGTCAATCTGGCCGTCCTGGAGCGGGAGCGCCACCGCCCTGACAAAGCGGAAGCCTACCTCCGAAAGGCCTTCGACCTCAATCCCGATCAGGTTGAAACGCAGGTTGCCTGGTGTCAGTTTCGAGCAGCGCAAAAGGATCTCCCCGGCGCATGGGCATGGCTCCGCTGGGCATTGGCTCGAAGTCCCGAGAACGCAGAAGCCGTCAACATGCAGGGCATCCTGCTCCACAATGAGGGCCGCTTCCCTGAGGCGATTCAAGTCTTCCAGCGCGCAGAAGCTCTCGGCAGCCGTCCCGCAGCCTCCAATCGCGGAAACTCTCTGCTGGACATGTGCAAAATGGCCGAAGCTCTCCATGCGCATCAGGAAGCGGTCGAGCGTGACCCATCCCACCCCGGGGCGCTCTACAACCTGGCCCTGACCCAGCTCCGGTTAGGTGACTGGGGACACGGCTGGCCTAATTACGAAGCCCGTTGGCGCTTCCGCGAAGTCCATCGTACTCCTCGAGCTTTCCGCCAGCCCCGGTGGCAGGGCGAACTCCTTCACGGCGAAAGGGTCCTTCTTCACGCCGAGCAAGGCCTCGGAGATACCATCCAGTTTTGCCGCTACACTGCCTTGGTGGCGGCGCGCGGCGGCATGCCCATTCTTCAGGTGCAGGAACCGGTCGAACGCCTGATGCGCTCGTTGCCCGCTGTGCGCGCCGGTACGGCCGAAATAGCGGTGCTCGGCAATCCGCTGGCGCAATTCGATCTGGAATGCCCGCTCATGAGCCTCCCCGCAGTTTTTGAAACCACGCTGGAAACCGTCCCCTGGCAGGGCGCTTATCTCGGAGCTGAACAGGACCTGGCGCAGGCTAGGCGCATGAACTTTCAAGACGTCCAGCCAAAACGACATCCAGCAGACCGGCCCCTTCGCGTAGGCCTGGCATGGGCTGGCAATCCCCGCTACAAGGCCGATCACCAGCGCTCTATGTCGCTGGACAAGCTGCTGCTCTTATTGCGCACTCCAGTCATCACCTGGGTTTCTCTGCAAAAAGGACCGGCAGCCGCGCAACTGGCCGGTCTGCCCAATGACATCTTCGTCCGGGACGGATCAAGCCGCGACTGCGATCTTGCCGAGACGGCGGCTCTCGTGGCGAACCTCGATCTGGTCATCACTACCGATACCTGCCTCGCCCACCTTGCCGGCGCTATGGCAAAACCGGTGTGGATCCTGTTGCCCCATCTCGGCGACTGGCGCTGGATGCAGGACCACGAGGCAACCCCTTGGTATCCCACAGCCCGCCTCTTTCGCCAGAGCACCCCGCACGATTGGACAGGCGTCTTGAATCGTGTGGTCAGTCAGCTCAGCGGTTTTCGCAACCGCGCCCGCGCCCATTACAGCACTTTTTGAATTGCTGTAGACCGAAACACAGTGTGGGGGAACGCGAAAGTTGAAGGTCCCCATTTCTATTTTTCAATAACTTACAGGATCCCGTGCCCCGAAGCATGAAAGTGTGGGACTTCAATGGATGAAAGTTTCAACCACAATTCACCCGTTGGGTGAAAGTTTCAGAAAGCCGATGAAGCGAGGATCTGTACCGTTCAATATGTTCATTTGCTAGCAGACGCTCAACGTAGCCGAGGCCAATCGTTAGGTCAAGAGCTTGGGTCGCGTAGGATTCCTCCACCAACTTAAGGTCGGTGAGCAGTACCTCTGACTCACGCCGAAGGGCTTCAATTTTGGCGCTGGTGCCAGGTTTGGACCGACCCACTCTTTCGGGATTTGCAACCAACTGCGGCTTCGTGATCGTGAGCGAAGTCGGCTACATCAGCCTTCAATTCCAGCAGGGGAAGAGCTTGAGGATCTGTATTTTGGCGCTTGGCGTCAGCTTTACGATCAAATGCCCCGAAAGGCTGAAATTGCTATCATCGGTGGCGAGAAGAGCAAAGAATCACTAATTCATGATCGTTGGCTGATCACCGAAGGATCTGGTTTTCGCTTCGGAACATCATTCAACTCCTGAGAACCTGTCTAAAAACTAGGCATGTCGGCGCAGGAGTTGGTGAGCGAAGGCGATGTGTATCATGGTTTCGGCTGAGGTATGGCATCGTTCGTAGTCTTTGGACAAGCGGCGGGACCAATTCAACGATGCGAAGGTGCGCTCGACGATCCAACGCTTGGGCAAGAGTTTGAACTTGTGCAGTTCATTGCGCTTGATCACTTCGACCTGGTAGCCGAACATCTGCTCAGCCCATTCGATCAGCGTACCTGTGTAACCTCCGTCAACGAACACCTTCCGTGCTGTGCTGGATGCAATGATCGCCCGGCAGAAAATGCTGGTCGCACAAAGGATGCTCCTCGGCTTCATCTATGGCGTGATGAACACGGACAACACTTTCATCTCGGGGGAGACAATCGACTATTGCCCCTGCGCTTTCACGGAGGTATACGATCCGGCCACAGCATTCAGCTTGATTGACCATCATGGACGCTACCTCTGCGGCAATCAGCCGCGAATCGCACTTTGGAATCTAACGCAGCTTTGGAAGTTGGAGTATGCCGGGATCCGTGTATGCGCGCTTTCGGGACGGGTTCATCTCTGCAGTAGACATCGGTTTTCGACTCCAGACAACACGGCACTTCGAGCGCAGGGATGACCGTGCATGATATCCATGGCTCGACTCAGCATTGCTGTGTAACAACGTCCCCTCCGCACGCCTGTCGCAATCGCAGCCGATAACAATAGCCGTGGCTTCAGGTACTCTGTCGCATCCCGCCGTTAGACGCGCACAATCGAACTAAGGAGAGAACCACCATCTAACCCGTCCGTATTGCTTCAGCTGATGCGCCCTTTATCGACTTGCAGCAGATGCAACAACAGCAGTAGCGTTCGCTCAGCTAAGATCTGCCGCTGAAATGTCATTTCGAAATGTCATTTCTGGGTGGCCAAAGCAGATTTTTGTTGAATCTTCGGTAAATATCAGACAAGATAAAAAACACCCAATGCTCGGCAGACACCTGCCGCCGCCGTTAACAAGACTCGCAGCACATACGTCTTTGAACTTCGCAGGCACGAGCCACCGCCGCGGAGCGGGTTTTTATCAAACAAGCATCATCCCCGGCGCGGTCCGCACGATAGCCGCAGTGCATCGCTCTACTCAAACCACCCGAGCCCTAGCAAAACTGCAAGACAATACTTCCGGAGGAACAGACGTGAAACGATCCCTTTTGGGATGGATGCTCTGTTGCATCCTATCCACCGCCAGCCTCGCAGTCTGCCAGATCGCAACCACTTCACTCCGCGGCCTCATCAAGGACTCAAGCGGCGCCCTCGTTCCTGGGGCGAAGATAACACTCTTCGACAAGGCCAATGGAAATGCCCTGAGCGCCATCGCGAACGGGGCCGGCTCTTATTCCTTCCCGCAGATTCAGCCGGCCAAGTACACCATTACAGCGTCTGCCAGCGGCTTCGGCGACCAGACAAAGACCGCCGAGTTGCTTGTGAACCAGCCGGCGACTATTGACTTCACACTCACAGTTCAAGCCAGCACGGTAACAGTAGACGTTTCCGGGACAGCGCAAACGCTCAATACAACGGATGCCACCATGGGTGACTCGGTCAACAATGACCAGATTCAGGCCCTGCCCATGGACGGACGCGATCCTATTTCATTGCTCAGCCTGCAACCTGGCACACTCTTTCTGGGGGAGACAATCACACTTGCCGACAAAACATCGCCCCAGACCATGGATAGCCGGCAGGGCGCGGTTTCAGGTGCCCGCTCGGACCAGGGCAACGTCACCCTGGATGGTGTCGACGATAACGACCAGATCAACGGATATGCGTTTAACGGCGTCCTGCGTTCCACACTCGACTCCACCGAGGAGTTTCGGGTCACCACGTCGAATAGCAATGCCGATGCCGGTCGATCTTCGGGTGCGCAAATCTCTCTCGTTACAAAGAGCGGCACCAATAGATTCCACGGATCGCTTTATGAATACAACCGCCCATCCGATACCGTCGCAAACGATTGGTTTATCAAAGAGCAACAGTTGTCCTCCGGCTTGCAAAATCGCCCCACGAAATACATCGTGAACACCTTCGGTGGGAGCGTGGGCGGTCCCATCTTCAAAGACAAGCTCTTCTTCTTCTACAACTATGAGGGCCAGCGACTCGCCACGAATCAGACGGTTTCAGCTACCACACCGTCCGCCACATTCCTCAATGGACAACTTGGCTACTTCGCCGCCGACGGTTCCACAGTGATGCTGACATCGGCCCAAATCGCCCAGCTGGATGCCTCCTGCACTCAGTGCACAACGCCGGGTGTCGATGCGGCCCTGCTGGCGTATATGGGCACCGAACCGGCGGCTACGGTACTGGCCGGCGGAGATGGCATTAACAACGGCACAGTGAACTTTAGCTCACCGGCGCCGAGCAGGCTGAATACCAACATCGGCAAGATAGACTACACCCCAAATTCCAAAAACCACATTTTTGTCCGTGGAAACCTGCAAAAGGATGTTGCTGCCGGCGCTCAAAATTTGCCCGGCCAGCCTGCCGCAAATTTTCTTGAGGACAATACCAAAGGGCTGGCCGCCGGCCACACCATTTCCCCAACATCGAACACCGTCAATGACCTGCGGTACGCATATATTCGCCAGGGCTATTCAAGTGCCGGCATCGGTCAGGGCGATTACGTCACAGTTCGCTTCTATACGCAGCCGACGGCCCAGACGCGCAGCTCTATTGTCAACGTCCCCGTCAATACCATCAACGATACTTTCAGCTGGACCAAGGGCACCCACAACGTCTCGGCCGGCGGCAATTGGCGCATGATACAGAACAACACCAGCAACGACACCAACTCGTTCAATGGCGCCAACACCAATCCCTCCTATTTGAGCTCCAAAGGTGCACCGGACCCGACCACGCTCGGTTTACCAGCCGTCGCGGCCGGATATGGAACCTCCTTCGACTACGCCTATGCCACAATTATTGGCGATATTGGAGAGCGGGACAGCGTAGCCAACTACGTCGTAAACAGTCCTACGGCTGCGTCAATTCTGGCCGACGGCGCGTTTGTGACGAGACACTTCAAAGCCAACGAGTTTGAATACTTCATTCAGGACTCGTGGCGGGTTCGCACCAATCTGACGCTCACGTTTGGGTTGCGTCACACCATTTTGCAGACGCCCTACGAAACCAAGGGACAGGAGATCGCGCCCACAGTTGACACCCACGATTGGTATCTGGCACGCGGCGCGGCAGCCGCAAAGGGGCAAGTCTACGAACCAGACCTGCTCTTCACTCCTGTGGGAAAGGCCAATGGGAAGCCCGGATTCTGGCCGAAGCAGAAGATCAACCTCGCCCCGCGTGTGGCAATTGTCTATACCCCGAACTCGAAGACCTCGATTCGTTCCGGATTCGGCCTCTACTTCGATCACTACGGCGAAGCCCTTACTAACCGATTCAGCACACTCGGCTCCTTCGGTCTTTCGTCGCAATTTCAGAGCCCGGCGAACACCGCCAACTATGAAACTGCACCGCGTTTCACGGGACCGCACGATATGCCTAACCTGCCCGTTCCGGCTGCCCCGCAAACGCAAAACTACCCCTATGCAGTTCCAGACGGAACCTTCGGGATCAACTGGGGCATAGACAATCACGTGAAGACGCCATATGTCGAGGCGTTCAACTTCTCAGTGCAGCGCGAGTTGCCTGGCGGATTCCTGCTCGAGGCCGCCTATGTGGGCCGCCTCGGACGTCATCTCTTCCAACAACTCGATTTGGCTGAACCGGTGGACTACAACGATCCGCAGGGGGCGGGCGATTACTTCACGGCTGGAAGCCAGTTGTCAAAGATAACCGACCAGAATGGGGGAAACCCGGCCGCTAGTGTCCAACCCATCCAGTATTTCGAGGACGTCTTTCCACAGATGAAGAACACCGACTATAACGGCGAGAGCGCGACTCAAGCCATCTATTCCGACGAGTGGGCACCACAACGCTACACCTACGGCGAGACAGGCGCCTTATACGACATCGACTTTGCGTGCGATTACGGATGCCCCAACGGCACGCTCTTCTGGGATCAGCAGTTCTCGTCCCTGATCTCATTGGCGTCGATCGGAATGAGTTACTACAACGCTGGACAACTAACTCTTCGCCACCCTTCACGGTATGGCCTGACGATGGACTTCAGTTACACGCTTTCGAAATCGATCGACATGGGTTCGGACGCCGAACGATCGCAAACATCCTACGGCGCGATTCAGAATGTCTGGAACCCATCGTTAAGCCGCGGTCTCTCCGATTTCGACACCAAACACCTGATGACGGCCGATTGGGCTTACGCACTGCCCTTCGGCTCCGGCAAGATGCTGCTCGCCAGTTCCGGCAAGGTCGGCAACGCCCTTTGGGGCGGATGGCAATGGGCAGGTTTGGGACGCTGGACCAGCGGGCTTCCATTCTCGGTCATCGAGCCCGGCTGGACAACCAACTGGGAACTCCAGGCCTGGGCCGTTCCTACTGCTCCGGTGAAGACACACAAACACATTGAAGGCGGGCTGCCGCAGGTGTTTGCCGACGATCAGGCAATCAGTGCGGGCGTTACGACCGGCTCGCCGATTCGACTGCCCTATCCGGGAGAGGCCGGTGCGCGCAATGTCTTCCGGGGAGACGGAGTTTTCGATACCGATTCATCGCTCAGCAAGAGCTGGAGCATGACCGAAAGAGCCAAGTTGAAATTTGCCTGGGAGGTCTACAACGTCTCGAACTCGATACGGTTCGATACCGGTACGCCTCTCTTTGGCAATGCACTGACCTATCCGGGCTTCGGTATCTACGGAAGCCGGCTTGGCGACCGCACCTTCCGCCGTATGCAGTTCGGATTGCGGGCGGACTTCTAACCAAGTAAATCAGACTCGCACTGAACAGCAGGCCCGAGAACTGATGCTATTGTTTGTCCTGCGCCTTGGCTAGGATCACCGCATCTTTGACCGCAATTTCGAAGGTACGGGCCTGTGCGCGATCGCTGAACGTATGGCCGAAAGCTCCGGTGTCGTCGTCGGGACTTTGTCCGTATGCTGAGCTTGAGTGCGGTCCAGGACCAAGGCTCGCGAGCTTTTCGCGATCGCAGATCAAGGTGTGGAACAGCTTTCTCGTGCGCCTTCTCGCCCTCGACTGTCACTCCCGGTGGCGCATCAATCACGACAAGTCTGACCATCGCAACCAATCCGAGTGCGAGCAGGAGAGGTCCGGCGCCACTACCCTTTGTGCAGGTCACCACGTTTGCGCTGGCTCTCGGCTGGTTCGGCTTCATGAAGCGGCGGCCGCAATTGTTCTCAATGTTCATCGTTACGGTTACGGCCTCGACCTAGAACTTGTCATCGGGTGGAACATCAATTCGGTAGGGTTCCACCCGAGGTTGGCAAGTAACCTTGCCAATGCCACCAGGGCAAGTATCGGCATGGGCAAGCTGATGGGACTCGGTGAAGGGACAGGCTGTTTTTGCCGCTGGCGGTATAGATGACAAGCCAGCCATTGAAAATAAATCGTGGCGCTGCGAGATTATTCTGTGGTCTTGCAGAGTTTAGCTAAGTTATTTATTTTATTATGCTTGGTTCCCAAGAAATGACTCGAACCTCCGGCACCGTCCAGGAAGCCAGAATCCTTTCCACGATCCACCAGTTGGCCCCCCAAACAGCAGCAACTTCACTTTCACCTTGTTGGGTACCAACTTTCACCTCATGCGGTCGGACTTTCACTTTATTCGTAAACCCACAACAGTTCCCACACACAGGCTGAGAATTCATGCTTGACAATTGTCACTCTATAAACTAGAGTACTCTACCAGATGGCCGGAGCGCCCACTCCACGATTACGAAGCCCAAGGCGGAACCCATGAGCACCAACCCGGAATCCTCCAATCTTTCCCCCTTACCGGCCCCAGTGCCACTGCAAGTCGACACGCTCATCAAGCGTTTCGGCCAGGTGGTCGCTGTCGACGGTATCTCGCTCCAAATGCGCGCCGGGGAATGTCTTGGCTTGCTCGGTCCCAATGGCGCTGGCAAAAGCACACTGATTCGCGCCATTGCCGGCCGCGTCATTCCCGACACCGGGCAGGTTGCCATCTTTGGCTTCCCCGCCGGTTCACCGCAAGCCCGCGCCGCTCTCGGTTGGGTACCGCAGGATCTGGCACTCTATCCACGTCTCAGCGCAAAGGAGAATCTCCAATCCTTCGGCCGGTACTACGGGTTGACCGGCAAAAAGCTCGAGCAAGCGGTGGCCCGGTGTCTTGACTGGGCCGCGCTTCAAGACCGCGCCGGCGACCTGGTCAGCACGCTCTCCGGAGGCATGAAGCGCCGCCTCAACATGGCCGCGGGCCTCATTCACCAACCGCGTCTCGTGCTCATGGACGAGCCCACCGTCGGCGTCGATCCCCAGTCGCGCAATCGCATCTTTGAGATGATTGAAGCCCTTCGCTCCGAAGGCATGACCATCATTTACACCACCCATTACATGGAAGAAGCCGAGCGCCTGTGCGACCGCATTGCGATCGTCGACCACGGCCGCATCATCGCTCTCGATACCAGGGTAGCGCTGGTGTACAGTTCCTTCGCTTCGCGCAGCCAGGTGTTAGCGCGCCTCGAAGGTCCTCCCGGCAAAGTCAGCGCGTGGGTCGAGGCCCGCGGTGGACGTCTGGTCGATGGAACGGCCGAGTTCACCATTGAAGGCCCCAAAGAAATCGCCGCCTTACTTGAAGCAGCAACCGAGGCAGACCTTGAACTGGTTGACCTGTCTCTGCGACGTCCAAATCTCGAATCTGTGTTCCTGCACCTTACCGGAAGGGAGTTACGCGATTGATCATCCCCATCGTTCGTACCGCCATCCTTGCCCTGCGCCGCGATCGCGGTTCCATGGTGCTCAGCTTCGTTGTGCCCATCGCCTTCTTCAGCATCTTCGCCGTCGTCTTCGGCGGCCAGCATGACACGGTACACAAGATCAACGTAATTGTCGTCGATGAAGATCAAAGCCAGGCCTCGCGCCAGCTCGTCAACGGACTTCAAAGGGACGGCTCGCTCACCGTCGTCACACAACCGGCGTCCACAAAAGATCAGCCGCAGCCAGCTCCGTATACCGCAGCCACGGCCGAAGACGCGGTCAAAGCGGGCGACGTGTCAGTGGCCCTCATCGTTCCGCATGGCTGGGGCACAAATCCCATCTCATTCCGTGGCGACTCGGATGCGCCCGCCATTCAGTTGCTCAGCGATCAGAGCGACGCCATTGCGCCGCAGATGGTTGGCGGTCTGCTGCAAAAAGCGGCCATGACCTCCATGCCCCTCTCTATGGCAGAGCAGGGAATGAAGTACACCGAGCAATACGCAGGGACCTTTACGCTCGAGCAGCGCAAAAACATGGAAACCAATCTCGATCGCCTCCGTAAAATCGAGAGCAATCAAAGTAAAGGCGCAACCGGCTCCGCATTAACCAGCCAAGCCGGCGGTATCGTTGCCGTCACGACACGATCCGTCGTAGGAGAAAACAAGAAGAGCCCCACGATCTCCTTCTACGCCGCGGCCATCGGTGTCATGTTCCTGCTCTTCACCGCCACCGGCTCGGCAGGCGCGCTGCTCGATGAAGCGGAGAGCGGCGCACTCGACCGCGTCCTCAGCTCGCGCATCACCATGACCGGGCTGTTGGCCGGCAAGCTGGTCTTTAATATCCTGCTTGCGTTCACCCAACTCACCCTCATGTTTCTCTGGGCGTGGGCAGTTTTCAAACTAGACTTCTTCACCCACATTCCCGGCTTCATTGTCATGGGTCTCTGCACCGCTTTCGCAGTAGCCGCATTTGGAATTCTGCTGGCCAGCATCTGCCGCACACGCGCGCAGCTTGGCGCGCTCTCCACGCTGCTCGTTCTCACCATGTCCGCCATCGGTGGCAGCATGTTCCCCCGCTTCCTCATGTCAGACGCCATGCAGAAAGCCGGCCTGTGCACCATCAATGCGTGGGCCATCGATGGCTTCAGGAAAGTTTTCTGGTATGAACTACCTCTAACCGACCTCTGGCCTCAAGTCTCCGTGCTTCTTGCCATCGGCATCGTGCTGTTCGCGGTCGCGCGAAGAATCGCCCGCCGCTGGGAGTACGCATAAGCGCGAAGTGAACCGCCAAGAAAAGGAGTCCGTCAATGGAGATTTCAGTTCGAACATTTACCCGCAAGTACGTGATCTCAAGCAACGTGATCGCCGCAGCAGTCCTTGTGTTGTTCAGTCCCGCACTCGCCGCGCAAGAACCGGCTCGCAGCAGCACCGATGTACAGCGTGAATCCATGCGCAAGCTCTCATTTCTCGAAGGCAAATGGTCGGGCCCCATCACCGTCGTTCGCGGCCCTGGCGAGCCCTTGCATCTCACGCAAACCGAGGATGTGCAGTACAAGCTTGACGGCCTGGTAATGCTCGTTGAAGGCAAAAGCACAGGTCTGGACGGGAAGATCATGTTCAATGCCCTGGCCACGATTTCCTATGACGATGCTTCCCACACCTATTGGTTTCGCGCGTACAACGACGGCCACTATCTCGACACCGAGCTTTCGGTTGTCGACAAAGGGTTCTCCTGGCAGTTTCAGTCTGGTCCGGCGCATGTCGTAAACACAATGCAGCTCACAAAGAAAGGTGAATGGAGTGAAGTGACCGAAGTGACAGTCGGCAACAATCCTCCGAACCGTAGCGTGGATATGCTGCTTCAGCACCAGCCCTGAATCGGAAATGGTGCAGGTTGTTCAACGAACCTGATTGCCGCAACCAGATCGATCACTGACGTCAATTGAATCGGAGATAAGCGATGACAGATCAAGTAGCAGAAGAACTGAAGGACAGGCTCAGACTGATTGAGTCCATGATTGCCGAAGGCCGCCGCACCACTGAGAGTTGGGGCTGGACCTTCGTCCTGTGGGGAGTCGCCTACTATATTGCCATTGCGTGGTCAACCTTCGGCCATAGCACGATGGCCTGGCCAGTCACTATGATCGCCGCTAGTATCCTCACGTTCGGACTCGCCTCCCGAAAGGCAAGCAGGCACCCTGAGACGACCCTGGGCCGCGCCATGATTGCGATATGGTTCGGCATGGGTATCTCCATCTTCGTCGTCTTGCTGGCCCTCGGCTTCAGCGGCAGGGCCGATCTGCACATCGCAGTTGCGATCGTCGGTGCCATGCTCGGTTCGGCCAATGCGACCTCGAGCATCATTCTCAAATGGAAGATGCAATTTGCCTCCGCCCTGGTCTGGTGGACGGCTGCAGCGGTCTCCTGTTTCCTTTCTGAGACCCAGGCGGGCATCCTCTTCCTCGCTGCCATCTTTTTCTGTCAAATCGTCTTCGGCATCTATTGCATGATCGCTGAGTCCCGCAAGCAGAAATCCCACAGCGCCGCGAATGGGGCATCCCATGCCTGATTTGCCGGAGCTAAATCCTGTGATCCACGGGAAGCTGCGCCTGGCCCTGCTCTCGCTGCTCTCCAGCGTCGAGGAAGCGGAGTTCACCTGGCTCCGCGCCAAGACGGGCTCAACCGATGGCAACCTCGGCGCGCAGCTTCTCAAGCTTGAAGAAGCCGGCTATGTCGCGGTAGAGAAGAAGTTCGTCCAGCGCAAACCGCAGACCCTCTATCGCATGACGGAGTCCGGCCGCCAGGCCCTTACTGAATACGTTCAAGCTTTGAAGCAATTGCTCGGCGCCGCGATTGACGCATAACTCAGGTGCTTTCATTCTTCGGCTTGCAGACCTTTGCGCACCCGCTCCATGATCCCCAGGTAATAAGCCAGGTTATGGATGGAGTTCAGCGTGGCCGACAGCGCCTCGCCCGCCTGCATCAAGTGCCTCAGATAGGCTCGCGTGTAGCGGCGACAAACCTTGCAGTTACATTCCGGATCCGGTGGACCCTGGTCCTCCGCATATTTCCTGCCTTTGATGTTCAGCCGGCCCTCGCTCGTAAACAGCAGTCCATGGCGCGCGGCCCGTGTCGGCAGCACGCAGTCCATCATGTCCAATCCCATACGCGCGTAACGCTCAATCTCGTCGGGATACCCCACACCCATCACATACCGGGGCTTATCTTTCGGCAGCAAAGGCAATACTTCTGAAATCATCTCGAGCGTTGCTTCCCGAGGTTCGCCCACGCTCAGCCCGCCAATCGCGTAGCCATCAAAGTCCATCTCCACCAGCCGCTCCGCACTCTCGCGCCGCAGGTCGGCGTACATCCCGCCTTGCACAATCCCGAACAGCGATTGCGTCTTCCCCTCAAGCTCCTCATGCCACACAGCCTCTTCGCGATGCGCACGAAAATGGTCCAGCGACCTCCGCGCCCAGGCCATCGTCAGCCGCAGGCTCTCCTCCGCGCGGCTCCGCTCCGCGGGATACTCCGTGCACTCATCAAACGCCATCGCGATGTCCGCGCCCAGTGCAATCTGCACATCCATCGAGTGCTCCGGCGTAAAGAAGTGGCTGCTCCCGTCCAGGTGAGACCGGAACCGCACCCCTTCGTCGCTCACCTTGCGCAGCGCACTCAAACTAAAAACCTGAAAGCCGCCCGAATCGGTCAGCATCGCCCGCGGCCAACTGATGAACCGGTGCAGTCCGCCCATCCGTCGGATAGCTTCGTGCCCGGGCCGCAGGTAAAGGTGATACGTGTTGCCCAGAATGATTTGGGCGCCCAGCGTCTCCAGCACGTCTTGCGGAACAGCCTTCACCGTCCCCGCAGTCCCCACCGGCATGAATACTGGTGTCTCTACCGTCTGATGGGGAAGCACAAGCTGAGCACGCCTGCCGCCGACGTCCGTCTGATTACCTAAGTTGAAATCAAGAGCCACTCAACGATTCTATCGGGACGGCCAGCTTCGAACCTCGCGGCGTCTCGATCTACTAATTCGGAAGCGAAGTCAACCCGTTCTCCCCAACCGGATCATAACCCCCGCTCGTCCAACCCGCGGCATCCCCAGCGTCGTGGTGGGCGTTTTGCCCACTTCAATCTGGGGATTCAATACATTCTCCCCAGCACCGAATATCTCGAACCGCTTCATGAATTCGTGCGACGCATAAGCGTCCAGACGGAAAAAGCTATGCAGCAGGAATTGATTCGCATCATCATCGTATTGCCGTCCACTCAGCCGTCCTTGCAGATTCAGTGTTCCGAACTTCGGCCGAAACGCCCGCACATTCATCGTCGCCAGGTTGCGCGCCACCTCGGGAATCCAATTCCCCACGTCCGATCCACCGTGGGTCACCGTCGCATGGGCATACTGATAACCCCCGTCCACCGCCAGCCAGCCAACCGGCGTCAGTTCGTAATCCAGCGACAAACCCTTGCTCTCAATCTGCCCCAGGTTTTCGCGGGTCAGCAGAATCGGCGACGATGTCGGGTTGATCGTCACAGCCACAATCGGCCTATTGACCTGCGTGAGAAAATAACTCGCCCTGACTGTGCCCCAATGCCTTTCCGTGGCAATGCCGGTCTCCCAGCCTGTGGCGCGTTCGCTCAGCAGGTTGCCATTCGGAGTGGTCAGCTCATTTCCCACTTGGGTCGAGCGATAAAGTTCATTCGGCGAAGGCGCGCGAAAAGCGCGAAACGCCGATGCCGATGCCGCCCAGTGCTCCAGAATCTTGCGTGAAACCCCGATGCGCGGATCGAAGACACGCTGCCCGAACTGCGGCGGCTGTTTCGCCGTCAGCAGCCAGCTCGCCCCATTCCATTGCACCTGCTGCCCATCGTAGTTCTGGAACCAATCCAGCCGTCCTGATGCAGTCGCGGTCCATCCCCCACGTATCCACATTCCTTCCGCGTAGCCAGCCGAGTCCCGCTGGTGATCATGCAGATTCGTCAGCGCCGCCGTCGCTCCATAGGTCTGTTCCCGGTCCCACACCCGCACATCGTGCGTATCCGCGCCCACCACCACCACCAGCCCGGCGCCCAGGGTCTGCGTCCAGTGCGCCACTGCTCCCAATTCGTTCTCCGGCGTGTGCGAGAAGCGTGTCGGCGTCTCGCCGCAGCGATAGTCGCAATCCGGATACGCCGCCGTCGGTGTATTGGTAATGCTCGAGAACACCTGCCTGTAGTGCTCCGTCGACCCGTATACCCGTACTCCCAGTGCTCCGTTGTGTGGCCCCTGCCAGTCGCTCCCGGTCGCATAGCGCCAAATCCGCGTCGCGTTAGTCTGGTCCGGTGTCCCATTGTTGCGCGCGTCGTTCATTCCATTGGCGCGCACAAAAAGCCGCAGAGGACTACTATCGCGTTCCGCCAGCACCAGCCCGTTTTGGCTGTGGACATCGCTCGGCAAATCCACCGGCCCGCGCTGAAAAGCCGCTTCCTGAATGTATCCATCCGTCCCCAGCGCCCCGCCGCCAGCCAGCAATCCCCACGGCCCGCGCTTTGTCTCCAGCAGCGCGCTCTCGTCATACGTGCCTTCGCCACCGTAGCTGCTCCGCACCTCGGCCAGGTCTGTCTTTGGCCGCACGGGAACCACATTCACCACGCCCCCAATCGCGCTCGATCCATACAGGTCGCTCGCGCCTCCCCGCACCAGTTCGATCCGCTCAATCGAAAGCTCCGGTTGCTCCTGCCAATGGATCCACCCCGCAAACGGATCGTTCAGCGGAACATCATCCTCGGTAATCAGCGTGCGGCTTGCCGCCGTCGACCCCAGCGCGCGCAAGCTCAGCCCTTGTGATGATGGATTGGCCACCAGCGAGCTCGACCGCCGGTACAGCTCCACACCCGGCAATTGCCGCATCTTCCCATCCAGCGTTATAGCCGCCGTACTGTTCATCGCGGTCTGCGAAAGTTCCCGCGTGCTCGCTGGGCTCTCCAGCGATCCCAGCGGCGTGCGATAAGCCGTCACTGTCACCTGTTCAGCGTCCGCGGCAGGCTCCAGCCGAACAGTTGTCACCGTCGTCGCTTGCAAGGCTTTATCCGCAAACCCCGCTGCGGATACATGCAGCCCACACGGCGCCACGCACCGTACTGTGAGCCTTCCGTTTGCGTCCGTGCGCCCCAGCAAGGTTCCTGCCTGGTCGCTGACCATCGCTCCCTGCAATGCGCCCCCATCGCTGTCCTCAACCGTCACTGTGACCGTCGGCGGAGTCTGGGCACAGGCTATCGCCGGAGCAAACATCCACCCCGTCAGCGCCAATGCGCCAACAATCACTCTCCACTCGAACCACCGCATCCGTCGTGCCCCCAGAATTTGGATGCAAAGTATCCAGCAATTGTGACACGGTCCTTCCGGAACCGGCATCAAGATCCCTCGGTGCAATCTCATTCAGAGGGACGAGCACAAACGCCCGTTGGTTTAACCGTGGATGCGGAACTTCCAATCCGGCCTCGCAGATCCGCAAGTCTCCCAGCAGCAGAATGTCCAGGTCCAGCGTCCGCGGACCATTCGTAATCCCCGCCGTTCGATCCCGCCCAAACTCCTGTTCTATCCCCAGCAGGCCCTCGAGTAACGCGCGCGGTTCCAGCTCCGTTTCCAGCGCCACCACCGCGTTCACAAAGCGTGGTTGCGCTGCAAATCCCACCGGCTCGGTGGAGTAGAGCGACGACCGCCGCACAACCCGCCCCAACCGCTCCAGCCGAACCGCCGCCGCCGCCAGCGTAGCCTCCGGCGTCCCCGCCCAACTAGCCAGGTTTCCGCCCATCCCAATGTACGCAACCCTCATCGTTCAAGCCTACACAGTTGTTCATGCAGTAGGCCGGTGATTTATCCCCGGCACAAAGTCAAATCAATTGGGGATTCAGCCCCGTGCAACGTCTCAAATGACCATGCGCATTTATGAGATGCCACCTAACCCCTGAGCGAAACCACCTCCGCGATGCCCAGAACCAGCGCATAGGTGGCAAACAGAAAGCCTCCATACTTTCCCGCGGAATCCGCCTGCATCTTCGGCATCAGCTCACTGAAGCGCGAAAGCAGCACCGCCTCTCCAATCATCCCGGGTATTGCAATCAGCAGAGCGGCGGACGCCCAGTTGGCACTGGTGATATGCCGCCAGCGCAACAGCACAATGCACACCCCCGCAGTCACCAGAGGAGTCAGCACAAAGTTGATCCAATAGCGCGCGCTGGTCGTTTCAAACACCAGCGGCCCGCGCATTTCATACCACATCGTTCCCCCGATCCAAAACGCGATGCCAAATACCAGAAGCAGCGCAATATCCTGTGTCTTCACTTGGTCCTCCCCGAGCCGTTAAGATGCGTACCAGACGGTACAATCTTATTTGTACCATATGGTACAAATGGAGACAACTTGCAAAGGAAGCCGAAATCGGAAATTGACCAACTCACCGGACGCTGTCTCGCAGCCTTCGTGGAAGCCGGTTCCCTCGACCTGAGCCTCGACCACCTCGCCGCCAAGGTCGGCATCAGCAAGCGCATGCTCATTCACTACTTTGGCAGCCGCGAAAACCTTGAAGAAGCCGCTTTCGCTCTTCTTGAAGAGCGATTGCGCGCCACCTTCCGCGCCGAGCTGTTTCAACCTGGAATTTCTCTCCAGGCCGCCGTCTCAGCGCTGTGGGACCAAACCACCGCCGCCCATTCCCGCGGAACCCTGCTCGTCGTCATGGATGCGACGCGGCGGGCATGGAGCGGCTCGGAGCGTGCCAAGGCCTTCTATGCGGAGCAGCAGAGGCTATGGATTAAGCTGCTGGCGAACTTCCTCCCCGATCCCGCTGCCGTGGAAGAACTACTCCAGCTTTTTCAGGGAGCAATCCTGGCCTACCTCGTCACTGGGGACCGCGACATGGGCAAACGCGCTCTCGCCCGCATGATTCTCAAGGAGCGTGCCGGTGCAACGCCATCCTGAGCTACCGCCAGCCAAGCCCTGCGCAGAACAGGCAAATCACGCGCCCGTTTCTGGTAGCATCCCCATTGGAGACTTTTCCGCATGGACGATCTAACCAGCGCGGGCCTTGGTGCCCGCCGCAATGAAGATATCGCGCTCGATCTACTCAAGTTTGTCGCTGCCTCGGCCGGCGTAGGACGCACCGTTGCGCCCTCCACCGGTTTTAGCGGTGCCTCCGCACCCAAAACGGAAGAACAGGTCGCGCAACTACTCACTCTCTACAGCCGCTGCCTCAAAGCCGTTCAGGGCAAGGAGTCGGAAGCAGGAGCAGCAAGATAGCAGGCCAGCCCATCCTCCGCGTGGCCGTCGCCGGGTACGGCGCATTTGGCCGCAACCACCTCCGTGTCTACCGTGAGCTTCAGACCGCAGGATTAGGTGTAGCCCTGGTCGCCGCCGTCGAGCCGGATCCCATCCGCGCCGCCGAAGCCGCCGCCAAATTCTCCATCCCCGTCCTCGCAACGGTCGATGAACTCCTTCGCGCCGATCTCGGCCTGCACGCGGCCACCGTCGCCGTTCCCACCGTCCACCATCATGCGGTAGCCGCGGCCCTCCTCGACGCGGGCCTCGACCTGCTCGTCGAAAAGCCCTTGGTCGCCACCCTCGCCGAGGCCGACGACCTCATCGCTCGCGCCGCCAAAGGCAGCCGCGTCCTGCAGCCCGGACACCTTGAGCGCTTCAACCCTGCCGTGCTCGCCGTCCAGCCCAAACTCCGCCGCCCCATGTTCTTTGAGGCTCACCGGCTTTCCATCTTCACCCCCCGTTCGCTCGATGTCGACGTAGTTCTCGACCTGATGATTCACGACCTCGACATCGTGCTCAC
>Ga0187847_10001391_pt1 | contig 21875 bp, 18 predicted proteins | sample June2016WEW_4_10_FD_132458 | JGI IMG/M metagenome (GOLD analysis project Ga0187847, IMG submission 132458) | Peatland microbial communities from SPRUCE experiment site at the Marcell Experimental Forest, Minnesota, USA - June2016WEW_4_10 | ecosystem: Environmental > Terrestrial > Soil >...
GCGCGAATCTCGGCCATGATGCGCAGCGCCTCCAAGCCTAAGCCCTGAAATGCGTAAGGCGATGTGCGGGGCTTGTAAGCGCCGCCGCGGAAGAACTGCGCGCCCGAGGCGGCTACCTCTTCGGCAATGGCGAAGGCCTGTTCGCGGCTCTCGATGGAGCAAGGCCCGGCGACAATGGCCAGCGAGCGGCCGCCGATGGCGGCGTCGGTGCCGGGGAAGCGGATGACGGTGTCTTCTTCCTTCACGTCGCGGCTGGCCAGTTTGTAGGCTTTGGAGACGCGGATGACCTCGGCGACGCCGGAGAGCGCTTCCAGGTTGCCGCGCTCCACTTCGCCCTTGTTGCCGGTGATGCCGATGGCGGTGCGCTGGGCTCCGGGAAGCGGATGGGCGCGCAGTCCCAGGCGCTCGATGGTGTCGCAGACGGCCTGGATCTCTTCCTGCGTCGCCTGTGCCTTCATGACAACTAACATGGCTGCTCCCGGATTCAGTCTAATCGCCGCAAGAGCGAAGGGCAATCATTGGGCAACGATCAGGGCAATCGTATGAAGGGAACGATGAAATCTTTAGCCAGCGGATGCGGACGCATCTTGCGGGAGAGCAAAAGCGAGATTGCAAGAATCCGAGGTCAGGCAACGATGGCTCGTTTTCGGCAAAAAACCGGATTTTTCCGGTGGTTTTCAGAGGCTGAATCTCGCGATGTGGGAGATTTCTGGGCAAAAACTTTTCCACAGGCATTGATTTCAAACTGGTTATAAATAATCTGCAAAGTTTTTAGGGAAATCTATACCCCCCGGGGGTATAGGGGGGGGAGGGGTACCCCTCTGAGGTTCACTCACCGCTCCCCAACCGGGCCGGTTGGAGAGGGTCGATCCGCTTCCAGAATATCAGGTAGCCAAATAATTATCTGCAAAGCCCCTTCACGCGCAGCAATTCTAAATGAGGGAAAGAGCGGAGCAAGCAGCGCCGTTCCTCCCGTAGGGAGGAGGCGAAAATAGCCCAGGGTGAAACCCTGGGAGAGCGATTAACGAGAGATTCCCGCCCCGGAGGGGCGATGCGAAAGCTCTACTCCGTCCCTGGATTGAATGATCCGCCGCGAGAACATTCGATCCACCCCTACGGGGCGGATAACCTTCCCTTTACCTCTAACCCAGGGCTGCGCTACGCTTACCCTGGGCTATTTTCGATGGCTCCCTACGGGAGCGGACCGATAGGCTGTTCATGGGATGGCCGATGTGAAGGTCCATTTAGAACTGCTCTTGCTCTGGGGCAGTTATTGACCAGCGGCCCCATTTCCCGTAGACTATGAAATTGCGAGGGATGCGGCTTGCGCTACATTCTGAGACCGCATTATCCCTGAGATTGAAGGACAAGCAATGGCAAATCATGTATCGTCGCTCAAGCGCGCCCGCCAGACCGAAACCCGCACCGCGGTGAACCGCGCCAACCGCAGCCGTGTGCGCACCAGCCTGCGCGATCTGCGCGAAGCCCTGACCAAGGGCGATGTCAAGGCCGCCCAGGAGCAGTACCGGGCAACTGTCTCCACACTCGACAAGAGCGTGCAAAAGGGCATCTTCCACGACAACACCGTCTCCCGCTACAAGAGCCGCCTGAACGCGCGGCTGAAGGCGCTGGTTCTGGCCAAGGCGTAGCGCAGGCCCGCGAGGGCCGGAAAAGACAGGTAGAACGAGAGCAGCCGGGAGCGATCTCGGCTGCTTCTGTTTTTGTGCGGAATCTCTAGTTGTGTAGCGTCCCGGAAATACCAAACATAAATGACGGTGTCATTCTGAGCGAACGGGGCCCCGAACGTCTTTCAGTTCGGGGGTGGTGAGTCGAAGAATCTGCGTTTACGCGCACTGAATTCTGCTATCAACTTTAGAGACAGGACACTGGCAACGACCGCGAGAAGCTGGGAGCGGCGATGGGGCATGATGTATCGCACAGCAGCGCCCATGCGCCGGAGATGAAGCCAGAACAGATGCAGGAGCAGGCAGTCACGCCGCAGCGGGAGATCGCGCCGCAGCAGGAGCAAGGTTTGGATATTGGATTGGGTCCCTAAGGGAGCAAGCCGCCGCCTGCGGCCCCGGCGCCCCGCCCGGAGTTGTATAATCGTTCCCCGAGGGAGAGCGCACAGATGAAACTGAGAATCTTTGTTCAGCCTGAAACCCGCGAGCCAGGGGGAGAGAGTAACTTCCAGGATTTCATGGACGCAACTGAGGCCGCCGTTCCAAATGTAGGAGACACAGTACAACTCAGCATGATGAAGTCTCCCAAGGTCGTGAAGGCCCGTCATTTTAAGTACCTTGACTCCAACACGTTGGAATTGCGCCTCGATATTTAGCCCTTAAAGGGCTTTGAAGATGCGATAGCGAGATTCTATTAGTAAGGCTTCCGCTCAGCCTTAACGTGCTAATTGTTCCGTTTCCTGAAGCGACCCCAACTTCACTTCGTGCCGCCAGAGGGCGGCCCGTGGGGATCAATACCAGAGGGGATAGCCAAAATGGTCTGCAATGTATGTGACAAAGATTCAGCGGATGGGTTCAAGTTTTGCCCGCACTGTGGCAACACCTTTACTCCTGCACTGTCAGTGAATGAGCCCCCGATTCCTCCGCCGGAAGTCCAATCGGTGACAGATACCCTGACCGATGAATCTGAGCCGATTAGAGACGGAGTGGCCGGAACAGCGATCAGAGTCGGCACCTTGGTATTTGGGGGCTTCTCTGCTATCAGTCTGCTGGTATCAATAGTCAAGGGGCTGGTTCCAATCTATCTTCTGGAGGCCGCTGGATGGGCTGGTGTCGCGTGGTATTGGCAAGCAAAGAAAACACATAGCGATTTTGCCAAAGCTGTTGTCGTAGTCATTGCTATCTTGGTTGGCATTGGCGAGGTCGTCCACATCGCCTCCCAAGCCGACACATCGTCGCAACCAAAGCCGCCTACCGCTGTAGCAGACTCCATCACAAACGGCAACCTTTTCGATCAGGGAATGTCTAGTGGAAAACTGCAGGACAAGCCCGAACCTCAGGCATTGCCCCCTTGCCCTTCGGGTATTCGCGCAGGGGCGAAGATCGCCGAAATTGAACCGGAAGAAGTTGAAGGTTCCGACGGAGACATTTGGTACGTTGCAACGGATAAGGATTCAGCGGAAAAAGGGGGCTGGTATTTCCATTTCACCGTCATAAACCATGCCAAGGATTTCTGCCTAACAGCAATTGAATACGAAGTAGACCTCGAACTAGATGACGGCACTTTCCTCAAGGGACACGGCAAGAAACACATAGATACGCTGTCGCCCGAGTGGAAATACACTCCCCACTCGGAAACACCGGACGATTTAGTGAAGTTCGCAGTGAAATCGGACAGAGGCGCATTAAGCACCTGGAAAATCACAAAGGCCTATGGGTTTTCTCAAGAACCTCCCGCCCCAAACTGAGTTTTGCTGTGAGTACGCGCCGTGCAATGGGGATGACCGCAACGAAAGGAACGCTCACGATGAAGAAAGAATTCGAGGAGACCTACGCCAAGCACCTTGAATGGAATAGGGACACGAACGGGCGTCTGTATTACGTCCTCTGGGCTCTATTCCTTGGAGGCTTTGTCTACACGTTCAAGCTGCACCGGGCTGTTGGGTGCTACCAAGCACTAGGGCTAATGGCATTCCGGGCGCTTGCAATCGTCGGAAGCGTAGTGAACTTCCTCTATCAAGAAAATGCTATCGATTCGCTCGGACAACTGAGGCAACAGCTTATGAGGACGGACAAATATCTATGGTTGCGTAGTGAGGCCAAGCAGTCTAAGGAAGCGATCCCGCAGGAGGAATACGACAGCGCCCTACGAATGGCAGATGACGAGGAATCCAAGGCAAAACGGCACGGTTTCCGCGTTGAATTGCAGGACCACATTGGAGAGTGTTTGCACATTTTCCTTCTTATAATTACAGCCCTTTACCTGTCCCTTGCCCTCTGGCTTTCGTTCGTTTTCTACCCCGTTTAGCAATCTTGCAAGATCGGGAGGGCAACATCTGGAGTCTGGGTGCCCTAGGTTTCGGCTTTCAGACCAGGAATACATTATCGTGGACAGAACTGGGCTTCATTCGGCAAGAATGAACCACACGCGACACAATACATAAAGTCCTTTCACATGAGCCAGCGATATAGTTTGGGTGGTCGGGGCCAATGCTAGTCTCACCGGCCCTTAACGCGGCTTGTCCATCCACGACAACGAACGCCAATAGGGTCCAACTGGAGTTTAGCCCAGTCTGCTACCCGCACAGTCGAACAATCCGTTCACCCTATGTGGGGACGCGTGGCTACCCGGTATAGCGCACCACGGCGGGTTTGCTGTTGCTCTAGCGTTGTCAGAGCTGGCAAGTTCCCGTTGCAATCCGCACCATTGGCCCCGAGAACGCTTTCAGGAGCCAAGTAAACAACTTGGTCAAAGTACACCTCCAGTCCGGCGGTTCCGGTTCTTCTGTAAGTGTATTCCAGGCTTCGGTGCGGTGTCCTCAAATTCAGGCCCATCCATGCGGGCATTGGGCCACAAAGGGTAAGCTTTGTCCCACGATTGCCGCGTTGTGTTTTTAGGGGCCTGCATGGGTCAAATGCCAAGGCGGCAACGAACTCCTGAAACCGGCCCTAAAACGAGACATTGCTTCGCAGCCATTGGCACAGATGCTCGAAATCAAACGAGCCGATGACATACAGGTTGAGCAGGAAGGTTTCTGTCTCGCCAGCGCTTGCGGTCAGCCGGACCTCGTTGATGGCAAGGAAGGTATACATTGCGGCGAAGGCGGTGCGCTTGTTGCCGTCAATGAATGGGTGGTTTTGCGACAAACTTTCCCAGAGAGCGGCGGCTTCCTCAATCAGATCGGCATAATAGCCCGTTTGCGGCCGAAAAATGGCGGCTTCGAGCGAGCCGCGATCTCGCACCCCGGACGCGCCGCCATAACGCTCGATTTGGTCGTCATGGATTGCCAGCACCTCGACGACGGTCAGATAGTCGGTCATTCAGCCAGCTTCTTGTAGAGCGGCGCGAATTTCTCGTGGCTGGCTTGGTAGGCCGCCATGATAGATGCGCGCGGGCGGCTCTGCTTCTTCTTCTCAATCAGATCGGCCAGAGCCTCATCGATCAAGACCTGAAGTTGCCTGCCTTCATTCTGAGCGATGTGCCGCACAGAGCGCAGGATTTCAGAATTGACCTGGGTAGCGAATTTCTCGCGGGTCTGAATCGCCATGGCACACCTCCATCGTTCCTTGAAGTTATCATGACAAATCATGATACGTCAAGATTTGAAGAAATGGCTCGATCCGCCAAGTGTACAAATCTAAACCAGCTCGAAGATGCCGGCCGCCCCCATCCCTCCACCGACGCACATCGTGACCATGCCGTAGCGGACCTGGCGGCGGCGCATCTCGGCCAGCAGCGTTGCGGTGAGCTTTGCCCCGGTGCAGCCGAGCGGGTGGCCGAGGGCGATGGCGCCTCCGTTGACGTTAATGCGGGCGGGGTCGAGGCCCAGCGCGCGGATGACGGCCAGAGCCTGCGCGGCAAACGCTTCGTTGAGTTCGATGAGGCCGATGTCGGCTAACGCCAGACCGGCGCGGCTGAGGGCCTTGGGAATGGCGGTGATGGGGCCAATGCCCATCTCCTCCGGCAGGCAGCCGGTAGCGGCGTATGCCACCAGACGGGCGAGCGGGCGAAGTCCGAGTTCGCGGGCGCGGGCGGCGTCCATGAGAACTGCGGCGGCCGCGCCATCGGAGGTCTGCGAGGCGTTGCCGGCGGTGACCGTGCCCTGCGCGTGGAAGGCGGGCTTGAGCTTGGCCAGGGCTGCCAGCGAGGTGTCGGCGCGCGGACCTTCGTCAGCGGCAAAGATCTTCTCTGTGAGGGCTGGCTTTCCGGCTTGCGCGCCGGGGATCGCGGTCGTGACCGGGACCGGGATCAGCTCTTCGGCGAAGCGGCACGCGGCTTGCGCGGCCAGAGCCTTTTCGTGGCTGGCGAGCGCGAAGGCGTCCTGATCTTCGCGCGAGACGTTGTAGCGGCGGGCGACCCGCTCGGCAGTCAGCCCCATGGTCAGCAGCGATGCGGGATAGTGTTCCGAGAGCCAGGGGTTGGGGCTGGGCTTGAGGCCGCCAAAGGGCAGCAGGCTCATCGACTCGACGCCGCCGGCCACCACCACGCGGTCTCCGCCGGAGCGTATGCGGAGATCGGCCTGCACGATGGCTTCAAGGCCGGAGGCGCAGAGGCGATTGACGGTGACGCCGGGGATTTCGACCGGCAATTGGGCGCGTAGAGAGGCAAAGCGGGCGATGTTCCAGCCCTGTTCGCCCTCGGGCTGGGCGCAGCCGAGGATCACGTCGTCGATTTCGGCGCGGTCGAGGGCGGGGAGCCGCTGCAAGGCTCCGTTGATGGCGATTGCCGCGAGGTCGTCGGGGCGTGTGGTCGAGAGCGCGCCTTTGGGGGCGCGACCGACCGGAGTGCGAACGGCGCTGACGATAACGGCTTCCGGCATGGGGAATGCTCCTTCGGATTTGGTCTGGCGCGGTAGACGCTACTCCGGCATCTCCAGCACAATCCAGGCGGTTTTCAGATAGAAGTGGTAGACGGTTCGGCCTTCGACGGCGGTGTCGGCCAGGGCGTCGTGGTCGAGGCGCGCGGGGCGATGCGGCATGCCGGACTGGGCGGCGCGAATCTGTTCGGGCGTAGCGGGGTCGATGCCCCAGTTGAAGCCGAGAACGCCGTTGGGGTCGTGAGCTTGCAGCCGGGCGGTTTCGGGCGCGGTGGACAGCACCAGCAACTCGGTGGGAGCGCTGGAAAAGTAGACCAGCAGCGAGACCGTTCCGCGCCCCGAGCCCGATTCCGAACAGAGGACCGCCCAATCGGAGGAGCCGGCGCGCTGTAGGCTGGCGTGGACGACGTTCTCGGGGCGATGGGCCTCGTAGGTTTGCGGAATGAGGCAGCCGCGGCGGCTGAGCAGGGAGGCAAGCTGCTCGGGCAGCTCGGGAAAAGAACTGACCGGCAGATGGCGGATGAGGTAGGGCATCGAGCGGCCCGCGACGACGATGTGGCCGGAGACGTTGAGGTTTCCGGAATCCGATTGTTGCGCGCAGACGGGGAGCGCAGCGATCAGAATTAGGAGGGTAACTCGCGCATTGCGAAAGGTTGTGAACATGATTCGGGCTTGGGAGCATTTTAGCGCCTAGTCGCTGACCTTGGCTCCGGCCAGAACGCCTCGCGCTGGAAGGGCCCAGTAAATCCGCAACGCAATTGGGATGAGGGAGAGGTCTGCGATGGCTGTCAGCCACTCGTAGGCGTGGACGGATGCGGCTGAATGAAGATCTTTGAGCGGCGAGAGCGCGACGACGCCTATCCAGACTAGCAAGTACAAACGCTCGCCACCTCGTGAACGGCGTAATACAAAGATGAATGCTCCGGTGAAAAGCACGGCGCAACAGAGATCGACGATTAATGAAAAGTTGGTAGGGGCGAATCGGTAACGCGTGAGCCAGCTTGTATGCCCGGGCACATAGAATTCAAAAAGGTAGCGAAAATTCCTCAAAGAGAGAAGTATCCCGATGAAGAAGGCGAGAATAGCTCCGCGCCGGGTGTGAATCAAGATCGAGGACTGAGCTTGGTCATCCATTAGCCAGAATTCTACTCTTTCAGTTCTCGCCGTACTTTGGCTTTGGCAGGTTCACGCCGGTGATGAAGACTAGTTCCGCAGCGGCTTGCCGGTCTTCAGCGTAAAAGCAATCCGCTCCTGCGTCTTGCGCTCGCCACAGAGAGAAAGAAACGCCTCGCGCTCCAGGTCGAGAATGTACTGTTCGCTAACCAGGGTTCCCGGCGTCACGCGGCCGCCGGCCAGAATGTACGCGGCCCAGCGGGCGACCTTCTGGTCGTGTTCGGAGGCGTAGCCGGCCTCGCCCATCAGATAGACGCCGGTTTCGAGTGTCGCCAGCGCCGACGTGCCGGGTGCGGGAATCGTGCGTGGCTGTGGCGCGGCATAGCCCGCCACGGCCAGCGCCACGGCCTGGGACTTGGCATCGAGCAAGAGCCGCTCGTGGTTGAGGGTGATGCGGTCCGCGCTCGACAGAAGGCCCAGCGAACGCGCTTCGGCGGCCGAGGTGGAGACCTTGGCCAGCGCGATGGTCTCAAAGGCGCGGCGGAGCGCGTTGGCAAGCTCCGCCGACTGGGCAAAGCGCGAGGGCGGGTCTTTGGGATCGGGGGCCGCAGCCGCCGTGGCCGTGTCGATGGCCCGCAATAACATTTCCTTGGTCCCGCCGCCGGCTGGGATCAGCCCCACGCCAGCCTCGACCAGGCCGATGTAGGTCTCCGCGTGGGCCTGGCGGCGCGCGGCGTGCAGGCATATCTCAGCGCCGCCGCCAAAGGTCATGGCGAAGGGTGCGGCCACCACCGGGCGCGGGCAGAACTTGATCGCCGCGGTCATCTGCTGGAAGCCGTGGATGACGGCGGCCAGCTCTTCCCACTCGCCCTCCTGCGCCAACATGAGCAACTGCATCAGGTTGGCGCCGACGCTGAAGTTTTCGCGGTCGCTGGCGATGACGAAGCCGGCGAAGTCGCGCACCGCATCGGAGGCGGGATGGAGCACCGCCGAGAGGAGCGCCAGCACGTCGCCGCCGATGGCGTTCTTGAGCGAATGCAGCTCGATGCAGCCGATGCCGTCGCCCAGATCGACGAGCGATGCGCCGGGGTTGGCGCGGACGACTCCGTTGGAGCGTCGGAAGTCGGCGATCCGTGCGTGGCCGGGGATTGCGCGGACTGGTTCGAGCCGGCTGTTTTCGGGCTGGAAGCAAAGCTGGACGCCAGTTGAGCTGTCGCGGGCGTACCAGCAGGAGTGGCCGGCGGCGAGCAGCGCCTCAACGCGCGGGCTTACCGGCAGGCCGAGAGCTTTCATGCGGCTTACCGTCGAGGGAACGCCGGCCGCGTCAAACATTTCAAACGGCCCCATCTCCCAGTTAAACCCGGCGCGCATCGCGCGGTCGATGGAGGCTGCGTCGCCGGCTACTTCGCCGATGCGGTCAGCGGCGTAGTTCCACAGCGCGGCGAGGAACGGCCAGAGGAAAGCGGCGGCTTTATCTTTGGCGGGGTCGTTGGCGAGCAGCAGGCGCAGCCGCTCGGGCAGCGTGGCTGCATTCTTCGCCATGTCCAGAGCCGGCAAAGCTGGCTTTGCCGTGGGGCGGTACTCAAAGGTTTTCAAGTCGAGTACGAGCCGCAAATCCTTCCCATCGGCTCCGCGGCTCTTCTTGTAGAAGCCCTGGCCGGCCTTGTCGCCCAGCCAGCCGCGATTGACGATCTCTTCCAGAACGGCGGAAAAGCCGCTTGGCGTGACGCCTTGGGGGAAGTTGGCGGCCACATGGGCCAGAATGTCGATGCCCACCATATCGGCCAGCCGGAAGGTGCCGGTGCGGGGCCAGCCGATGGCCTGACCGGTCAGCGCGTCGGCCTCTTCGATGGTTAGCCCCTGCTCAAGCATCAGCGCGGCTGCCGAGAACATCACGGCGATGCCGATGCGGTTGGCGATGAAGTTGGGGCTGTCGTTGGCCAGGACGACCTGCTTGCCCAGGTTGCGGTCGGCGAAGGCTGAGAAGGCGGCGAGGCCGGTCGCGTCGGTTTCGGCGGTGGGAATCACCTCAAGCAGGCGCATGTAGCGCGGCGGATTGAAGAAGTGCGTGCCGAAGAAGCGGTCGCGGTGTCCAGTCAGGCCGGCGGCGATCCGCTTGATCGGCAGGCCGGAGGTGTTGGTGGTGAGCAGGGCCGTGGGGGAGAGATGGGGGACGACGCGGTTGAGCAGCGCCGTCTTGATGGGCAGGCTTTCCGCGACGGCCTCGATGATCCAATCGCAGCCGGCCAGCTTGGGCAGATCGCCGTCGAAGTTGCCGGGGGTAATCAGCGCGGCGAGGGCGGGCTCGTAGAAGGCAGCCGGTTTGGCTTTGGCGAGTGCGTCGAGCGCGGCTTTGGCCAGCCGATTGGGGTCGCCTTCGCCGGCGGGAACGAGGTCGAGCAGCAGCGTGGGGACTCCGGCATTGGCCAGGTGGGCGGCGATGCGCGAACCCATGGTTCCCGCGCCCAGAACGGCTGCGCGGCGAACGAGAAGCGGTGCGGCTATCGGGGACGGGGTGCTCATGCGAATTCTCCCTGCGCGGGTTGGATGCCGGAGCTTTCTGCAACGCGGAAACCATCGCAGCATACGGCGGGGCGCGGTGCGGGGTCAAGGACGAAGGCAGCTTTGGACAGCAACGAGGGTTGTGCTGCGGTGGAGCAAGATCCAGCAGCGCGCTCGGTCACATCCTGCTGCAGGCGGGTCGACAGATGCTTCAGGACGAGCGGCGATCTTTCGAAGAAGTGCCGCGCCGATCGCCCCTCTGGGAGCGCCTTTCGACCCCCTGATACCGCCTTTCGACCCCGTGATACTCCATCGGAGGCACGAAGTCCGGCGACCAGGGGGCGAACGAGTAGCTCGCCGGCTCTGCAGCTTCGTAGGAGGGCCCACTGCCGCTGGTCAGCAGTTTATTCAGAACGGGGATGTTGGTGCGCTGGGTTTCGACGAAGTCCACGCCCTCTGCCGTGAGGGTAAAGGCGGAGTTGTCGGAGCGCGTGACGTAGCCCTTCTTTACCAGATACCAGGTTGTAAATTCCATATAATCGCGGGGAAAGCCCATGCGCAATTCAACCTCGGCAAGCGAAACTTCCGGGTTGGCGGGGTTCGTGCGCCGCTGGATATAGAGCAGCGCCAGCACCGCCAGCCGCCGGTTCAACTCGCCTTCGATATTGTCCATGAAGTCGATCGACTTGGAGATGGGCTCCTGCGGGGGCGTCTCCTTTTCGCAAGCCTGATCGTATCGCGCGCGGGTGACTGGATTGGACAGTACGTCATAAGCCTGCTTCAACAGGTAGAACTTGTTGGCATCGCCTGTCTCGGGGTTGTCGGGGTGAAGGCGGGCCGCGAGGAATCGATAAACGCGGTGGATTGTTTCCGGCTCGGCATTGGGGCTGATCTGGAGGAAGTCGTAATACTTCGGGATTTCCATGATTGCCTTCCCAGAGAGTCCCATCTCCGTTTGACGCCGGAATCTTTGTTCTGCCTTTCGGCTCTGGACCAATATACCGCAGTTGCCCGCTCTTGCATTGATTACGTGAGTTCGCACCAAAGGGGAGATCGGGGCGCGGCGGGAATTTCCATTGCGGGAAGCGACCGATGAGGCGCGCAAACGGCTCACGGTCGGCCGGCCGCCGGCGTCTAAGCCTCAACCGGCTTGCATTGAGAACAAGCATCAGAGTTTTTTGCGCAGGAATTCAAAGACCAGGTAGCCGATCAGCGCCGAGACGAGAGCTATGGCGAAGTTCGCGACGGTGAAGATGTCAAACAGAGCCGCCCACAGCGTCTTGCCGTGGCCGTTGGCGGCGGTGAACTCGCCCATCAGAAGGTTCGAGTAAAAGAGAAAAATAATAAAACCGGCCTCGATCACCGCCCGCAGGAACGGGATGAGACGACGCCGGCTTGTCCGCTGGCTCTGCATGGTGATTCTATGCTACATGAGGCGAAATGAGGTTCTTGTGAAGGACTGCCGGTTTGACCCTGCCCGGTCGAGGGCACTAGCTTGGAGAGGTGCGCGGGGATGCGCCCACAGCGGTCGGGATTTGCGCTGGGAACCTAGTGCTGTGGCTTCGCGTAACTGAACGCACAGGAAAAAGGAGTCTGGATGCAGAAGAGAGTTCTTCCCTGGTACTGGAATGGCTTGTTGACCCTGACGCTGCTGGCGGCGGCCCTGGCGGGCGCGCGGGCACAGGATCTGAAGAGTTTCGAGCAGAAAATCACAACCAAGGTCCTGCCCAACGGCCTTACGCTCATTATCTGCGAGCGGCCGGAGGCGCCAGTCTTCAGCTACACCACCTTCATCGATGCGGGCGACGTGAACGATCCGACCGGCGAAAGCGGCCTGGCGCACATGTTCGAGCACCTGGCCTTCAAGGGGACCAGCCAGATCGGCACCAACGACTACCCCGATGAAAAGGTTGCGCTGGCCAAGGTCGAGGCGGCCAACGACGCCTACGAGGCCGAGTACCTCAAGCCCGTCGGCCGCGACCCTGCCAAGCTGGCGGAGTTGAAAAAGGCCTTTCTCGACGCGCAAAAAGAGGCGCACAAGTTTGTCGTGCCCAATCAATTCACCGATGTGGCCGAGCGCAACGGCGCCGAGGGATTGAACGCCGAAACCGGCCTGGACCAGACGGTGTATTTCTGGTCGATGCCGGAGAATCGCCTGGAGCTATGGGCCTGGCTGGAGAGCGGGCGGCTGGCCGACGTGGTGCCGCGCGAGTTCTATAAGGAACGCGATGTGGTGAACGAAGAGCGGCGGATGCGCACCGACTCGAACCCCATCGGCCGGCTGGTCGAGCAGTTCCTGGCTACGGCTTACGTCGCGCATAACTACGGGCGCAGCAGCATCGGCTGGCCGAGCGAGGTGGCCCAGATCAACGCCACCGAGGCAATGGAATTCCACAAAAAGTACTACGTCGGCTCCAACATCGTGGTCGTTGTAGTGGGCGACGTCAAGGCCGCGGAAGCTCTGCCGGTGCTGGAAAAGTATTTCAGCCGCATTCCGGGCGGCTCCAAGCCGGAGGAGATGACCACGGTCGAGCCTAAGCAATTTGCCGAAAAGACTGTGGCGATCCGCGAACAGACGCAGCCATTTTACGTCGAAGGCTACCACCGCCCCGACTACCGCGATCCTGACGCCGAGGTCTATGATGCCATCGGCGACATCATGTCCAACGGCCGCGTCTCGCGGCTCTATCGCAGCCTGGTGCGCGACCAGCAAATTGCCGCCGAGGCCGCGGGCTTCAGCCCCTTCCCCGGCGACAAGTACCCCAGTCTTTTTGCGTTTTATGCCGTGCCGCTGCCGGGCCACACGCCGGCGGAGATGCGCGACGCCATCCATAAGGAGATCGAAAAGCTGAAGACCGCCGACGTCACCGACGAGGAACTGGCCATGTACAAGACCCGCACCCGCGCCGATCTGCTGCGCGGACTGGCCGACAACCAGGGGCTGGCCAATTCGCTGGCCGAGTACCAGACCCGCTTTGGCGACTGGCGCGAGCTCTTCTTGCAATTGGACAAGGTGGACAAGGTGACCAAGGCAGACATTCGCCGCGTGGCCAATCAGGTCTTTGTCGCCAGCAACCGCACCGGCGCATGGATTGAGACGGAAGCTCCGGCAAAGAAAGATGGAGGCGCGCAATGAAGAGCCTATTCCGCAATCTCTCCGATGGCTTGGCTTTGAAAGGGCACGACTTTAGTCGTGCCGTGGAACGCCCCGAATGGACCGCGGCTTTAGCCGCCGAGGGAAAGCAAATGATAGAAGAAAGCGTGCCTCAGGGGCTAAAGCCCGGCCTCAACTTTGCCGCATTTACGGCACGACTGAAGTCGTGCCCTGATACAAAGCGAATTCGGAATCGTGCTATTCAGCAGTCTGTACAGTCCGCGCCTTTCACAACGATTGCCCTTGCAGGAATGATGGGCATCGCGCTCGTTGGTTGCCAGCACGCTATCCAGCAGACCCCAGCGCCGGCTGCCGCTCCACCGGCTATTACGACTGTTGCGCCCACTGGGGAGATTAGCGCCCAGCAAGCCAAGCCCTGGGAGCAGATTCCCGTCCCCAAGCTGCACGACTTCAAGCCGCACCAGCCAGTGCGCATCGAACTCAAGAACGGCATCGTGATCTTTTTGCAGGAAGACCACGAGCTGCCCTTCGTCTCCGGCTCGGTAGCGATCCCCGGCGGATCGCGCGAGGAAGATGCGGGCAAGACGGGGCTGGTCGCGCTCTACGGGCAGGCGTGGCGCACCAGCGGCACCGCCAAAATCGGCGGCGATGCGCTCGACGATCTGCTCGAGGCCAAGGCCGCGCACATCGAGACCGCGGGCGACGTGGATTCCACAGCCCTGTCGTGGGATTCGCTCAAGGGCGACTCCGACCAGGTCTTTTCGCTGGCGATGGATCTGCTCTTTCACCCGCAGTTCAGCGCGGAAAAGCTCGAACTGGCGCAGCAGCAGGTGGCCACGGGCATCGTGCGGCGCAACGACGACGAAGAGGAGATTGCCGGCCGCGAGTCGTCCAAGCTGGTCTATGGGGCCGACAGTCCCTACGCGAAGCAGCCGGAGCTGGCCACCATCGGCGCTGTCACCCTCGACGATCTGAAGGCCTGGCACGACCGTACGCTGACCGGCAAATTGATTGTCGCCATCAGCGGCGACTTCGACCCCACAGCGATGGAGGCCAAGCTGCGCGCGGCCTTTGAGGGGCTGCCGCCAGCGAAGCCCGATCCAGTGCGGCGTGATCTCTTTGCCGATCCCAAGCCGGGGGTCTGGTTTATCGACAAGGAAGACGTGAACCAATCCAACGTGGAGATCGTGGGCCTGGGCACGGACCGGCGCAATCCCGACGTTCCCGCGCTGGCGGTGATGAACGAGATCCTGGGCGGCGGGTTTGCCAGCCGGCTCTTCCAAAAAGTCCGCACCGAGCTTGGTTTGGCCTATTCCGTGGGCGGAGGCTACGGCTTCGCTTATGACCATCCGGCCACATTCCACGCCATGGTGCTCACCAAGAGCGTCTCGACCGTGGATGCCACCAAAGCCGCGCTCGCCGAGATCGCCGGCCTCACCACCAGGCCCTTTACCGATGAGGAGCTGGCGCGCGCCAAGGACAACATCCTCAACTCCTTCCTCTTCCGCTACGACACGCGGGAAAAGGTGCTGGCCGAGAGAGTAAAGCTGGAGTTCTACGGCTATCCAGCGGATTATCTGGAGACCTACAAATCGGCGCTCGAAAAGGTGACGGTAGCCGACCTGAACCGTGTGGCCAGGAAGTACATCCACCCCGACAAGCTGGCCATTCTGGTAGTAGGCAACGGCCCGGAGATCAAGCCAGGGCTTGACGAGCTGAAGCTGGGCCCGGTCCAGCCCATCGACATCACAATCCCCATGCCCAAGCAGCCGGAGGAGAAGAAGCAGTAGACTGAATTCCCATCCTTGTCGCGCAATTGTTCTTGTGGCAAGGGTGGGAATTGCAAAACGAGAAGAGATAGAATGGTCTCTAAGCACTTTGGACAGATTGTCGTCCGGGAGGGGATCCATGACGGTCAAGGAATTCGATGAATTCGTGGAGCGCCAGCGGAGTGGTGCCTCCAATGACGGCCAAGTCAATTGGGACCAAGAACGTGATGAATGGCTGGCCCATCTCGACGCACTCTACCGCATGATTGAAGCCCTGCTTGGCAAGTACATCTCATCGGGCCAGATTTCCGTTCGGTATAAACCTATTGAACTGAACGAAAGGGACATAGGTTCCTACCAGGCGCGGCAAATGATTCTTCGCATTGGCCGCCAGGAGGTGGACCTTGTTCCCACAGGTACTCTCTTTATCGGTTTCAAGGGGTTGGTGGACGTGATTGGGTCTGCGGGGAAATCAAGACTTGTGTTGGCGAATAAGGACCGGCGTTTCACGGTCCAGGGCCCCCAAACAACCCGGCTTATAAAGACAGTAAATCAGTTCCGATCAGGCAGCGAACTCGCATCACCCTCCGACAAGGCAGAATGGACGTGGAGGATTATGCCGCGCCCGCCGGGGCTTGAGTTGGACGAGGTTACCCCTGAGAATTTCTTCCAACTGCTCATGGAAGTGACAAATGGATGAGAGTCCTGGCAACCCGTCGCGGCACACCTCGCTCGAATGGGCTGCACAGTATCATAACGATGCCGTTGAATCGTTCAATCATTACCTCAGCGTGGTTTCGCCGAAGTCATTATCGCAATTTGACGCCTACTCCAGACCCAGGCTAGACGTTGGTCTCGCTGATTATATTCAGGAAACTGATTTGCGTTCCTCTCTCGAATTATTAACGAAGATCGAGGCCGCATTTCAGTTGGATTACCAATTTCGCTGCCGCAAGCGGCTCAAAGACGATCTGTCGTGGGCCTTTCGCGCACTGTACAAGCGAGATCAGAGGTATGTAAGCCTTGAGAAAGATATTCTTGACGCATGGAGTTGTCATGCGTCAGAGGCGCATCAAATAATTGGAGAACTACGCAGCGCATTCAAATTCCGCCATTGGCTTGCTCATGGCCGTTACTGGACGCCGAAGTTAGGACGCAAATATGATTTTCAACTCCTTTACATACTGGCTTTGACCGTTTTTGAGAACCTGCCGTTGCGTGGGACGGATGAAGATTGAAACTGCTGACTTATCTAACATCAGAATGTGATCCCCAATCCGCCGCTTTGGATCTCGGACGCTTGGAACGAGACAGTGAACCGCATGTGAGCGGCAGGCCGGCTCTTGGCCCCACCGCCGGGGTTTGCAGAACATTTCCCCCTTTGAGCGCACAATCAATCTGGAGGAAAAGAAATGTCCGGCGCCATGATTACTAGAATGCCAACACTAAACCGTCGAAAATGTTATGAAAAAAGTACGCCCCCTCCCCCCCTTATATTTATTTTCAGCACCTTGCAGATAATTTATATTGTTTTGAATCAATACTTTGGAAAGCTAGTCGCCCGGAAAAATACCATCATGCGAGATTTTAGAGGCCCTTCAACCCAGAAAATGCCTCGTTTCCATACCAAAAATGCCAAAATCTGGGTCTCTTTGCCCCCAAAACGGCCTTTTTTGAACCGGAATTCCGGGCATCTCAATCGCCCGCCGCGTACGCATTTTCTTCGCCGCGACAGCCGCAAAAACGTAAAGCCGCGACTCCCGCAAACAGACAAGCGATGAACGTGAAGTCAAGAGGGTAAATGGCAGGAAAGCACATCGGTTTTACAGGCTGCGGAAAAACTGATTTCGAGAGGCAAGAAGCGTCAGGGCACGACTTCAGTCGTGCCGTAACTGACGCAAAATGATCCGGGCTTTAGCCCCTGAGGGAACGCCGGTTCGCAACGGAAAGTTGTCCCAAAGAGACGATGCCGCATCTCTTCCAGCCAGCGCCTTGGACCGGGAAACTACAATGGGAGAGAAGAGTTTCTGGTCAGGGAGCGGCGCATGGACGGGCAAGGAAAGCTGGCTGTTGTCATTATGGCGGCGGGCAAGGGGACGCGGCTGAAGTCGCAGCGGCCCAAGGTGCTGCACGAGATCGGCGGCAAGCCGCTGCTGGCTTATGTGATCGCCGCCGCGAGCAAGATCGTCGCGCCGGGCGAGATCTACGTCGTCATTGGCCATCAGGCCGAACAGGTGCGGGCCGCTGTGGCTTCCACTGGAGTGCGGTTCGTTGAGCAAACTGTCCAGCGCGGCACGGGACACGCCGTTCAATGCGCGCGCGCGGCCATCGCCGGCTATGAGAATGTGCTGGTGCTCTCGGGCGACGTGCCGCTGATCCGGCCTGAGACCATCGAGAAGGTCTGGCAGTTCCACCGGGTCGAGCGGGCGGCGATGACCATTCTGACCGCATCGCCCGCCGATCCGACAGGCTACGGACGCATCGTGCGCCGCTCGCCTGACTCGCCTGTGGTCGAGGCCATCGTCGAACAGAAGGCGTTGACCGCCGCGCAGCAATCGATCGGCGAGATCAACTCCGGCATCTACGCCTTCCGCGCCGCGCCGCTGTTGGCGCATCTTGACCAGCTCACCGCCAACAACGCCAACAAGGAAGTGATTCTCACCGACATGGCCGGGCTGCTGGGCGCGGCTGGCGAGCGCGTGGTCGCGCTTCAGGCAGCCGATGCATCTGAGGTTCTGGGCGCGAACACCATCGCCGAACTGGTGGCGCTCGACGCGCGGCTGCGCGCCGAAGCCGCTAACCGGCTAATGGCCGAGGGCGTGACCATCTTCCGGCCTGAAACCTGCGTCATCGACGCCGAGGTCGAGGTTGCCGCCGATACGGTGATTGAACCCTTTGTGCAGTTGCTCGGCCGCACGCAGATCGGCTCGGGCTGCCTGATCCGGTCGTACACGGTGATCGAAGACTGCGCGCTGGGCGACGATGTGCTGGTTCGGCAAAGCTGCGTGCTGGCCGGCAGCACGGTTGCCAACGGCGCTCGGATCGGGCCCTTCGCGCACCTGCGGCCCGGCTGCGAGATCGGCGAAGATGTGCACATCGGCAACTTCGTCGAGACCAAGAAGGCGAAGCTGGCGAAGGGCGCCAAGGCAGGCCATCTCGCGTACCTGGGCGATGCCGAGGTGGGCGAACGCGCCAACATCGGCGCGGGCGTGATCACCTGCAACTACGACGGCGTCAGCAAGCATGCCACCCGCATCGGCAAGGACGCCTTTGTGGGCAGCGATTCCACGCTGGTGGCGCCGGTTGAGGTGGGGGATGGGGCATACGTCGGCGCCGGTTCGTGCATCACCCACGACGTGCCCGCGGAGGCTCTGGCGGTGACCCGTGCGCGCCAGTTCGTCAAGCGAGGCTGGGCCGCGGCCCGGCGTTCTCAGCGGCAGAATCCGTAGGCGGGCGGGCGCTGGATGCGTTCTTCAAATCAAGCCCGCGGCGTCGCTTCTTGTTGAGCCGCCGGGCGAGACTTGGCCGTAACAATTGCCATGCCGAGGCACGCTGCAATGAGGATCTCGTTGATCACCGGCGCGATAAAAAAGCAAGTTTGAGAATTCACCGCCAACACCGAGTAAGCGGCCGCATCAGGCCAAGAAGGGAAACCAGTATTACTTCGGCGCCAAGGCGCATATCGGCGTGGATAGCAAGGAAGCCGTGGCGCATTCGGTCTGTACCTCGGCGGCCTTCGCTTTGGTCAATCTTTACCAACATCACAAACGGCTGCTTCCGCAGTTGGCCCCGCTGGGGGCGCAGTGTCTCTGGGGGCCGCCAAACGGCCTTCGGAGACGCGAAACGCGGACGCGCGAAGCACATTTACCCGTGAAATCGCCGCCCGGATGCGGAATCTCTCCAGGAAAACAGCCTCCAACCTTCAACGCGGAAAATATCAGGACCTGCTTCTTGGAATTTCTGCCGCAAGGGTGGGATGCTGCGAACCCCGCATTACAAGAACAGTGAAAATGCTCTCGCCGGAAGCGACGGCGGTCGATAGAGCATCGAAGGCAGGAACATGAAGATCTGCGCGGACGCGGCGATGGCAACGGCGCAACCCACGAAACCCCATGTTGCGTGAAGGACGAAAACGGATGCAATCGCCGGCGCGAGAGCCGCTCCGGCGGAGATTCCGACGGCAGGCACGAGCGCTGCGATGCGTATTCTTGGAAAAGGCCGGCCCTCAATTCGATTGAGGCCGCCGACGGATGTAGGCTGGGCCGAGGTTTGCGTCGCTCGCCAGCGCTGGATCGACTTGAACAGGCGGCGCTGCGCTGGGAGCCAGTCGACGGGATGGAGGATGAAGGCGGCCATGTTGCCGGATTCGGGGTCGGCGGATTCGGGCCGGCGAAACCGCACCATCGGCACCTGTCTGAGCCAATTGGCGGGCGATGCGGCCAGCATGGCGACTTCGACGACATCGGCCGGATTCAGTTCGATCGTGGTGCTCTCGCTGCGGTAACAAAGCCTGCCGTCGGCAAACCAAAGAAGGCCGGCATCGGAGAAGCGGCGGCCGCCGTACACGCGCGGCTCGCTATCGACGGCAAGGCCCACGAGTTGCCCTGAGACGCCCAGCCTGGCCTCGAGCTTTCGCCGCAGCCGCGCATAGTTACTCGCCATCACGGTGGCGGCTAGTCCCTTGGTGAGCAGGCATCCGAGCGCAATCCCTGCCAAAAGCTGGACAGCCACGACCCATTCCAATCGATCGAGCAGCCAGGCAACCGACAAGCCGACGCCGCTCGCGCCCAGCAACGCAGTCCAACCGTAGACGCCCGCGTTGATCTTTTGCCAGGCAGGCGTGAAGATAGGCCCGGCGTCCTCTTGTGGAGGAAGTTCGTAGTGGGGGCCCGGATCGTCGCTGCCGCACAAGGCGTCAACCTCGCCAGCCCCCAGTCTCGCCGCGACGGCCAGAGCCCGGATTCGCTTGCCTGTCGAGGGATGAGTGGAGAGCCACTCCGCCGCGGCGTTCATTTCAAGCAGAATCTTGTTGCTGCGAGCGACTCTGGCCAGCCCGCTGATCATCGCGCGCGGATCCCCGGTGAGAGCCGCCGCGTTGGCGTCGGCGGCAAACTCGCGCTTGCGCACCCCATGCAAAGCGGCGAACAAGACCGTCAACAGAGCCAGCAAGGCCATAAAGAGTCCGCCGGGCAGAGAGAGAAGCAAGACGCTCACTGGCGTTTCGAACAAGACCATCGCCAGTCCGAGGGCCATCCACTGGCCGCGGCCGGAATAGCTGAAGTGCGATAGCTCGTGCGCCGCGATCGCATCCACTTCGCGCTTGCTCAGCGAGCTTACCAGCGGAGCGGTGAGGTAGATGCTCTTGCCCGGCAGAGTAAACGCCGTCGCGGCTTGCGAGCGCGTCGAGAACGAGATGAAGACCTTGATCGGGGGGCGTCCCGCTCGGCCAACCAGCACGGCAATGCGTTCTTTCAGTTCTCCCTCGCTCAACGGGCAGACGCTGGCGCCGGCGGTCGAGCGAATCCATGCTCGCCGCAGCAGGACAAAGAGCGGCGCGGCGATCAGCCAAGGGGCGGCAGCGAGCCAGTCCTGATCCATCATCCGCGGAAGCGCCCCGATGGCGGATGTCAACAGCAGAGGAATGACCGCAAACCCCCAAAAAACCTCGCTGAATCTTCCGGTGAGATTGCGGCCATCCTGCTTGCGGCTGCCCAGCGCGATGCCGGCGGCAACGCAGACGAGAGGAGGCCAGAATTCCACCAAGAGCGCCGCGAGGGGCGCCAGCGGGTTTCCGTAGAGCAAGATGTGAACGAGTGCCCCCGCTTGCAATTGCGACGCCGCGCCCATCCATAGGATCGTGCCAAGTAGGACGACCGAACGGTTCAGTCCCGCCACTCCAATGTGGGCGAGGACAGCCGCCAGCACGGCCAGCGCCAGCGCCAGGGCAAGCAGCGGAAGCGTAGCGCCCGCCAATTGATCGGGGCGGTAGCCAAAGCGAAAGTGGACCGGCGCGGGCGCGGAGCCGGCTTCGAAGCGGGCTGTCGCAATCGCGCGCATCGGCCCGCCCAGCTCTTGCATCGCCAGCGACGACGATCCGAATCCAAGCCGCGGGTGATCCACCCAGAGTTGAATCTCGTCCGAAGCGGAAAGTCTCCGCGCGATCGGGGCAAGGTCGATCACGCCTTCGAGCGCAAGGCCATTGCGGCAGAGCGCGCGCGAGCAGTGGATTTCGTTGGTTTCCATAGGATCCTGCCGTGTGACGCTTTGGCAATGCACAACCTCTGCGAGGACCGGAACCAGCTCGCGTCCGCCATCGCTGTCCCAGACGCTGATGGAAACTTCGCCGGTCGTTTCCGCGTGGACCTGCACGTGAACCTCCGGCCCCATCTTCTGGATTGAGCCCCACTGCCCATGGCACACCGGCAACGCGGCAAGGGAGAGCGCAGCGGTAAGCGCAGCCGCAAAAACGGTCTTCATCGACATGGCGTCAAGCCGCCTCCGAATCCATAGAATATGCGAGTCCATGGCAAAACAGTGCCGCCCCGCCGCATCGGCAACTCTCGCATAGTCGCAGGGCGCGGGTCAAATGGCCAGCTCTTCGTTCAGTCGAAGAGCCTGGAGTTAATTAGTTTGGATTCAATGTTGATTGGCGATACGGATCTTTGACAGATTTTCAGTTGACTTATTTTCCGATTCGAGGTAAGTTGGTATTGTCATGATGAACCGAGTCAATCACGGATTTACACCAGCGACGGCGCAACCGCGGCAGGGTGTTCCTATGTGATAGCTCAGGGGATTCTGAATCTGGATTCCACTTACCCTCTGAGCCAATTGGCCAGAGGGTTTTTAGTTTGTGGCGCTGATCCGAGATAGCTCA